>LV_Brine_h2_0102DRAFT_1000041_pt1 | contig 45779 bp, 47 predicted proteins | sample LakVidmifraction_3_FD_10600 | JGI IMG/M metagenome (IMG submission 10600)
GCTGTTTTAGTAATGGTATTGCCTAAATCAGGGTTATTAGGGTATAGATCACTGTTATCGCTATTGTAATCAACATCGCGCAACTTTACTTGCCAATCATTTCCATTTTCAAGCTGACCTAATACGGTTAAAACTAAAGATTGCGTATCATTATCGTAAGTGGAGCCAATAGTACGACCGTGGTAGCGATAGCCTGATTTGTAATTACCATTTAGATGTTCATAGTAACAGTTTTTATCGGTTAAAGCTGCACTACATGAAACACCTGTATCTGTATATTCTATATTTACTAATACGTTTTGGTCGTATATGCGTTGTGTAGTTTGTAAACCAAATAAGTAAGCTCTATCGGCCGGCTTAAATTGTGAACTTGCGTCTTCTCCAATAGTACTGGCGTAGACCGCATATGGGTGGCCTAGTAATGTGTCAGACCAACGAATATCAAAGCCAGCTAATTGATTACCTATTTTAGAGTCTAATTCACTATTTGATAAATCGCAGCTTGTAGTTGCATCTACACACTCTGTTTGCCCAGTAACCATATCAATAAAGTCACCCGCTGAACTAGGTTGGCCATCACCAGCCCATTGCGCTGACCAGCTCAGTGCAATTTCTAATTGCTGTAATGGTCTAAAGTTAACGCGAGTACTCCACAATAAAGCATCAGGAATTACACGAGTAGATTCTAACTGAGCCATTTGTGCAGTAAATCCCCATTGACCTAACCAGCTTAGCCAAGGGGTTTCAAAGGCAGTGCTTTGCTCACGAGTCACGCTCATTGCAGGCAATGGTTTAGCGTTGCCCGACATAATTAAACTATTATCAACCCCCGGGCCCCAAAACTGCTCTATGGCACCGGCTCTAAAAATCCAGTTACCTAAACGGTAGGCTATATAACTGCCATCAAAGGAGGTGTCATTACAGTCAGTAAGTGCTTGCTCATCTAGCACTATATCGTCTGCAGTTTTCCCAGTAACAAAACACTTTTTGCCATCATTGCGATAATTAACCGCTACTTTAGCGGCAAAACTGTCGCCTAAATAGGCGTAGGCAGCAGATGCTTCTGACTCTTGGGTATTAGTTGCGCCAAAACTGGTGGCAACAATAGTATCTGAACTTGCAAAAGCAGACAGTTGTACACTATGAGAGCCCGTATTTTCAGACTTGTAACGATGTTTTACCCGTAATAAAGCATCTTGCAAGTTTGGCGATAACTGGCCTAGGGGAGTGTTATCTACTTCACTTATAAAGCTCTTCCACATTAGAGGGTAAGTGGTTACCGGGGCTAAAATAACGCCAGCATCGGCTAAAAGTTGAATATCAGCTCTTAACCCGTAATCATCTGGTTTTACCCATGGCTCTGCGTTAACCGACGCGCTCATAGCGCAAAAAAGTGAAGACAATATAAAAATTTTGTTTCGCAAAGTTCAGATCCTTGTGGTTTTAATTACCCTAAGTTTAACAATCAAAGCATGGTATTGCAGTAACTAAATGGGCGCAGTAAGGCTATGAATAAGATAAAAAGGGTCACTATCTATCGCTAAAACTATGTGATTGATATACTGAGTGCCAAATCGGAAATTGAGATTGTAATGAGCAAAAAACGACTTTTATTTATTCCTGTATCATCACCAGAGGGTATTGGTGAATATATGCGTTCACTTTTGCTAGCGCAAACGCTAGAAAATGAATGCTCAGGGGATATAAATATCCACTTTATTTTAAATAAACATACGGCTTATGCTAAAAGTTGCCCTTTTGAAACCACACTTTTAGAGAGGTCGGCAACCAAAGAAACTAAAGCAGTTTGTCAATTTATTGAGCAATATAAGCCTGATGTGGTGGTGTTTGATTGTGCTGGTCGTGCTGAGCATATGAAAGCGGCAAAAAAAGTGGGCGCAAAAGTTGTTTTCATCTCGCAACATGAGAAAAAACGAGCCAAAGGATTAAAGCTTAATCGTATTGGTTTAATTGACGTGCACTGGGTAATACAGCCAGATTACTGCATCGAGCCACTTACATGGCTAGAAAAGCTTAAATTAAATACCTTTGCTTTAGCATCTCCGCATAATGTAGGTCCCTATACTGCGTTTGCCTCTGAGCAACAAAAGCAGCAAGCATTAAACGACTATGATTTAACAAAAAATGAATATTTTATAGTGAATGCAGGCTCAGGCGGACACACTTTAAACGGTCAAAATTGTGCTGATATTTATTTTCAAGCTGCACTGGCCATCACTCAACGTACCTCGCTAAAGGGAGTTGTTGTTTTTGGGCCCAATTACACCAAGCCGTTACCGCAAACTGATGAATTAATTTGCATACCAAGTCAGCAGGGTAGTGAGTTTTTGGCATTGTTAAGTCAAGCTAAAGTAGCACTATTGAGTGCGGGCGATACATTATTACAAGCTATTGCGGTACAAACTCCCACAGTTGCTTGCGCTATATCAAAAGATCAAAGTAACCGTATTGCACGCTGCGTTACTACTGGTGTGGTAACAAAAGCCGAACTCGATATTTTAGACATAACCAATAAAGTAAATGAGATTATCACTGAACCTAATTATCAAAATATACTCAGTAACTACGCGTTATTTGCAAACGTGCATAGTTTTGATGTAATTAACCAAGGTGTAAAAGCATTATTATTTGGAAGTAAATAATGAATATAGTGATAGTAATTGATTCACTGGTTGGCGGTGGTGCTGAAAAAGTAATGCTTACTTTGGCTGAGCAAATAGCGACACTTAAACACAATGTGACTATTTTATCCCTCGCTAATAGCGTTGAATACGATATCCCAAGTAACTTACAAGTTGAGAGCTTATTTACGGATAGAGCGTCGAAGGTTGACCGTTTTTGGCTACGCAAAGCAAGTGTCGCTAAACTAGAGTCGTGGTTTGAAAAAAAGAAAAGTGAAGTCGGGTACATTGACTTAGTACTGTCAAATTTAGATCGTAGTAATAACCTGCTTGCGCGTAGTAATGTAGAAAATGTCCATTTTGTTATGCATAACTCAGTAAATGCTGAGCTAACAAGGCAAAAAAAATTAGGGCCTCTTTCTTATTTATACCTTAAAAAAAGTAAACAAAACTTAAATGGTAAATCACTCATTTGTGTATCCAAAGGGGTTGAAAATGAAATTACCCAAGGTAACTTAATTACTCCAAGTGCGATCACTACAATTTATAACCCATTCGATTTAAAAAAAATCAATCAACAAGCCAGTGAGCTAAACACTAACATTCCTAATGTGCCTTACCTTATTCATGTTGGGCGATTAGCCAAGCAAAAACGTCACGATATTTTATTCGCAGCGTTTGCTAAGTTAGATAAAAAGTACAAACTAGTACTGTTATGTAACAAACCGACAAAGGCATTAAAACTTGCACAGCAATATGGAATTGCAGAGCAACTGATTGTGCCAGGGTTTGAGCAAAATCCGTATAATTGGATAAAACATGCCAAAGCGCTAGTATTAAGCTCAGATTTTGAAGGCTTGCCAACGGTATTAATAGAAGCACTTGCAGTAGGTACACCAGTGGTGAGCACTAATTGTACTTTTGGTCCCAGCGAAATACTAACAGGTGCGCTAAGTAAATATTTAGTGCCAATACAGCAAAGTGAGCAGTTAGCACGTGTAATTGAACAAGTGCTGGCAGATAAGCCAAACGTTACAAATGCAGCTATTTTACAACAAGTAAACGCAGAGCAAGTGGCTGCCAAGTACTTAGCTTTAGCTAACTAGCAGCTAAAGTAAATTAGCGCTTAAGCTTTGTGTAACAAACATACAAGGCTTGCCAGTCGCTGGCTTGCCAGTTAAATACAGGGTTGCGGCCTTGTTCTTTTAAAAACGAGCGCTTTAGGCGTTCCATATTACTTTGTTGCCATTGTAAGGCAGGCGGTTTAATTTCGCCGCGATCAAAGTCAATAATATATACTTGGCCAGTGTCATTAAATAAAATATTATTAATGTTTAAATCTGCGTGGTATACGCCCTTACTGTGAAAGAGCGCAATGGTTGTGGCGATACTTGCTAATTCAGATTCAGTTAAAGCACGCTCAACGAGTATATCCAGTACACTTTTGGCACCTGTTACCGCCTCGGTAATAATATCACCGCGGTAAATTAACCCGCTTCGAGTCACTTTTGCAGCAACGGGAGTTGGTACATTTAAGCCAAGCTCAATTAACTGCGCCATTAAAGCAAACTCTTTATATACTCGCGTTTGCTCAAAGCCTAAATACAAGTATTGGTCACTGAGTAATTTACCGACCAAGCCACCGCGCCAATAATGTCTTAGCACAGCGGTTAGTTCATTATTTTTAAAAAACCACGCCATTGCGCGGCCTTTTTTAGCACCCACTATTTTATTTTGTTGCTGCCAGTAGTCGGCATTAAACCAGTTTAAATTAACCTGATTTTCATAACTAGGGTGGCTCAGCAGAGTATGCTTACCTTGGACGTGTTGTTTGAACATAGCTCACGGGTATTACTTAAATATGCGCCTATGTTAGCGCGTTTTAAAGCCGAGGATAAGTACTTGCAATAGCGCGATTATAATTTAAGATCGGGTTTTACTATTTAATGCCCAAGGAAACGCGTGACTTCAGTGCCTAACTACTCCTCTATTTGTATTTTACGACTCTCTGCTATTGGCGATGTATGCCATGCTGTGAGTGCAGTACAAGCGATTCAAAAAGCGCATCCTAATGCAAAAATCACTTGGGTTATTGGCAAAGTAGAAGCTATGTTATTGGCTAACTTACCCGGTGTTGAGCTGGTGGTGTTTGATAAAAAACAAGGCCGCGTAGCACTGAAAAATTTAAAGCAAACTTTTAAAGGGCAAAACTTTGATGTACTGCTTAATATGCAGGTGGCATTAAGGGCCGGATTTGTTGCACGTTGTATTCCTGCAAAAGTTAAAATAGGCTTTGATTGGGCGCGCTCAAAAGAGCTGCATAGCCTATTTATAAATAAACGCATTGCAGCGCAGCCACATGCGCACGTGTTAGAAGGGTTTAAAGGCTTTGCTAAAGCCATTGGCGTGAATGATTATCAGCCAAGTTGGGAAATGCCTTATACACAGCAAGATCAAAACACTGCCGATGAATTACTCACTGCAGAATACTTATCTAATAAGCTGTTTGTTATCTCTCCAGCAGCAAGTAAAGCACAGCGTAATTGGCTTCCCGAACGTTATGCCGCGCTTGCTGATTATGCCCATCAGCAGGGATTTAAAGTGGCCTTGACCGGCGGCCCTACCGAGCTGGAAATAAACCTTGCCAATAATATTATTAAACACAGCCAACACAGCATTTTAAACCTAGTTGGTAAAACTAAGCTTAAAGAATTGTTGTGCGTGTTAAAACGCGCCAGTGTAGTACTAGCCCCAGATACTGGCCCTGCCCATATGGCAGTAACGGTAGGCACTCCTGTTATTGGGCTATATGCCCATTCAAACCCAGCGCGTACAGGGCCGTATTTATACCAAAACTATGTGGTTGAGGTATATCATCAAAACTTGCTTAAACAAACGGGTAAAACAGCGCAGCAGCTGCCTTGGGGCACACGTATTAAAGGTGACGATTTAATGAGCCAAATTACCATTGATGCGGTAAAAGCTATGTTTGATCATGTTGTGCAAAAAGAGTCGTTATAATGAATCAATCACAAAAAAATAAAGCGCTATTTTTAGATAGAGATGGCGTAGTAAACGTTGATCATGGCTATGTGTATCAAAGTGAGCGGTTTGAATTTATCGAAGGAGTATTTAGCACGTGCAAGGCATTTTATGATGCCGGTTATAAAATTATTATTGTAACTAATCAGTCAGGTATTGGCCGTGGTTATTACACCGAGGCTGACTTTATAGCACTGACCAGCTGGATGAAAGCACAGTTTAGCGCACATCAGATATTGATAAGCGACGTTTATTTTTGCCCTCATCATCCTAAAAATGCATTGCCTGAGTATTTAAAACAGTGCGCTTGCAGAAAACCAGCCCCTGGTATGCTACTACAAGGTATTAGTGAGCATAATATCGATCCGCAGCAAAGTATTATGGTAGGCGATAAAAAAAGTGATATGCAAGCTGCAGAACAAGCTGGCATTGCCACGCGCGTATTGGTGCACTCTGGCCAGCAGTTTGATGACAGCGCCAAACAAACTGCAGATTTTATTTTCAATTCAATTAATGATTTACCAGCACTTTTATAAATTTAAATACGCCCCCCAATTCAGGCACTGTAAACTGGCAGGAATTGCTGCCAAATTTATAATTTGCGATGAACTGCAAACAGTGCATTTTATTCGTTAAACTTTTACAATACCCCACATAATAAACAGTAGCTTTGTTTTGCTGTTTAACCTGTTAAATCAAATGGAGACTAAAGATGAGAGCATCTGCTTTTTTTAGCCAGCTACAACAGCAAATTGAAGACGTAAAAACTGAAGGTTTGTATAAAAGCGAGCGTATTATTTTATCGCAGCAGCAAGCTCAAATTGAAGTTGCATCAGGCAAAGTAATTAACTTTTGTGCTAATAATTACCTAGGCTTAGCAAATAGCCCTGAGCTAATAAAAGCAGCGCAAGATGGCTTAGACGCACATGGTTTTGGTGTGGCCTCAGTACGCTTTATTTGTGGTACGCAAGATATTCACAAAACGTTAGAGAAAAAAATCAGTGAGTTTTTAGAAACTGAAGATACTATTTTATACTCATCGTGCTTTGATGCTAATACAGGTCTGTTTGAGACTATTTTAGGCGCAGAAGACGCGATTATTTCGGATTCACTTAATCATGCTTCAATTATCGATGGCGTACGTTTATGTAAAGCTAAGCGTTTTCGTTATGCTAATAACGATATGGCTGACCTTGAAAAGCAGCTTATTGCCGCGACCGAAGCAGGTGCTAAAACTAAGCTAATTGCTACAGATGGCGTGTTCTCTATGGATGGCGTTATTTGTGATTTAGCCACTGTGTGTGATTTAGCTGATAAATACGATGCATTAGTAATGGTTGACGACTCGCATGCTGTGGGCTTTGTTGGCGAAAATGGTAAAGGCACACCAGAGTATTGTAACGTGCTTGATCGCGTAGATATTATTACCGGTACCTTAGGTAAAGCATTGGGCGGTGCATCAGGTGGTTATACATCAGGTAAAAAAGAAATTGTTGAGTGGTTGCGTCAACGTTCGCGTCCTTACTTATTTTCAAATTCATTAGCTCCGGCAATTGTGACTGCATCGATTAAAGTGCTTGAAATGCTAGAAAGTGGTGGCGAGCTTCGCGCTAAGCTTTGGTCAAACGCTAAATACTTCCGCGAGCAAATGGAAGCAGCTGGCTTTACCTGTGGTGGTAAAGATCATGCCATTATTCCAGTTATGCTAGGCGATGCTAAAGTTGCATCATTAATGGCTGATAAGTTATTAGTTGAAGGTATTTATGTAACCGGTTTTTCATTCCCTGTTGTACCTAAAGGTCAGGCACGTATTCGTACCCAAATCTCAGCTGCACATAGCATTGAACAACTTGATACCGCCATTGCTGCCTTTACCCGTATTGGTAAAGAAATGGGCGTTATTTAATTTTATTGTAAACCGCGCTATAGCCGCGGTTTTTTAGTTGAGTGTGAATTATGAAAGCATTATCTAAATTAAAAGCAGAACCGGGTATTTGGATGACAGATGCGCCAAAACCAGAAGTTGGCCATAACGACCTGCTAATTAAAATTCGTAAAACTGCAATTTGTGGCACCGACGTTCATATTTATAAGTGGGACGAGTGGGCGCAAAAAACTATTCCTACACCTATGGTTGTTGGCCATGAGTATGTTGGCGAAGTGGTCGATATGGGCCAAGAAGTACGTGGTTTTAAGGTTGGCGACCGAGTATCTGGCGAAGGCCATATTACGTGCGGGCATTGTCGTAACTGTCGTGCAGGGCGCGTACATTTATGTCGTAACACCACAGGTGTAGGCGTAAATCGCGAAGGTGCATTTGCTGAATACTTAGTTATACCAGCGTTTAATGCGTTTAAAATTCCTGATAATATTTCAGACGAATTAGCATCAATTTTTGACCCTTTTGGTAATGCCGTACATACCGCGCTGTCGTTTGATTTAGTCGGCGAAGATGTATTAATTACTGGTGCAGGCCCCATTGGTATTATGGCAGCAGCAGTGGCAAAGCACGTAGGCGCACGTCACGTAGTTATTAGCGATGTAAACGAATACCGCTTAGAGCTAGCACGCAAAATGGGTGCAACACGCGCTGTTAACGTAGCCAACGAAAAGCTTGAAGATGTAATAAAAGAGCTAGGTATGACTGAAGGCTTCGATATTGGTCTTGAAATGTCGGGTGTACCAAGTGCTTTTAATTCTATGCTAAATAATATGAACCATGGCGGTAAAGTTGCCATGCTAGGTATTCCACCATCAGATATGGCGGTAGACTGGAACCAAGTGATTTTTAAAGGCTTAGTGATCAAAGGTATTTATGGCCGTGAAATGTTCGAAACCTGGTATAAAATGGCAAGTCTTATTCAATCAGGTTTAGACTTAAACCCAATTATCACTCATCAATATTCAATAGACGACTTTCAAGCTGGTTTTGATATGATGATTTCAGGACAATCAGGCAAAGTGATACTAAACTGGGATTAATTTAGTTTAATACGGTTTTATAAATGGTATTAAAAGGGCGGCTTGAGTCGCCTTTTTTATTGATTTAATTATTTTTAAAAGAGATTTCAATGGCATTTAAACATATATCAATAGCACAAACTCTTGAATTATTAGATAAAGAAGACGTAGTAATTGCAGACATCCGCGATCCAAATTCATATCAAGCGGGGCATATTCCAGGTTCTGAAGCGCTTTCGAACGCTAACATTGCACACTTTATGATGGAAAAAGAGTTTGATCAGCCAATAATTATTGTTTGTTATCACGGTATGAGCTCGCAAGGCGCAGCAAGCTACTTAGTGGAGCAAGGTTTTGAAGATGTGTACAGCATGGATGGCGGTTTTACAGCGTGGGAAGCGGCCTACAGCGAGAAAGTTGAACGATGATAGAGCTTGGTAGTTTAAATAATCCGCGTGCTGCACAAGGCTTTATAGACTATTTAAAAAGCCAAGGCTTGCAAGGCGAGTTGCGCTCAATAGATGGTAGCACAGTAATTATTAGCGTATTACCTGAGCACTTTCATCAAGTGCAACCGCTTTGGGCTGAGTTTACGCAAAATCCTAATCATGCCCGCTACCAGCAAGCATCTTGGGAAGTTGGAAGTACGCAATCACCGCTTAAGTATCAAGGGCAATCGCTAAATTTAATGGCGCGATTTAAAGCGCTTAGCTGGCTTAATCAAACGGTTAGCATTTTAAGTATTATTATTTATATTGCATTTTTATTGGGTGGGTTTGAAACAATATATACCACGTTGCAGTTTAACCCTGCCGAGCCATTAACGTGGATTACCCCTGCAGTAGTGCACTTTAGCGCCATGCACATTGTATTTAACTTAGTTTGGTGGGTGTCGCTTGGCGATAACATCGAAAAACAATGTGGCAAGCTAAGCTTAATAGGGCTATTTGTGGTAAGTGCCTTAATCAGCAATTGGGCACAATATTTAATGGTTGGCCCTAACTTTGGCGGATTAAGTGGTGTGGTGTATGCGCTACTTGGCTTTTGCTGGATTTACAGCGCCTTAAACCCTAAACAACCTGCATTAGTAAGCACTGCAATTATTGGTTTTATGCTAATTTGGTTGGTGCTTGGATTTGCGGATGTGTTGTTTATAGGAATGGCTAATTGGGCGCATTTAGGCGGGTTAATTAGCGGTATGGCTTATGCCGTTACCACGTCTATGTTAAAAACTAAAAGCCACAATTAGTGATATAAATACTTGGTGAACAAGACTTCACGGATGATCTCTTGTCCCGTTTCTTCTTTTAATAAGCTTTTAAGTTTTGCTGCACTTTTTACTCTTATTTCTTCACGGCCACTGAGCGATTTTATTTTACCTTCAGGTTCTTTAGATAAAATTTCAACTAAGGCGTCGCGTAGCAATGGCGTATGGTGCTCTACGGTTGCAATGTCTGATGTATTATTAAGCATTAAATCAACAGTAACACGCACATAGCCCATTTTTTTACTCGATGTGCCAATGTAGTTGGTAATAATGTCTGGCTCAAAACCAAAGTAACCCACAGTCGAGTCTGCTCGTGCGGTTAAGCTTACTAAACTTGCGATAAGTACAAAAAGGCCGGCGAATACTGTTTTTTTCATGTTAAATGCTGTTTCTATAAACGTGTTGTAAATAGTTTATACCTTATAGTGCCTAATATACAGCGCAGAGCAACTATTAGTGGCAGTAAATCGTACTTTTTCAAATGCTTTGGCAATGTTATTATTCAACTGATTTTTATTAAGTAGAGCAATTGTGATTACTTTCCCTGTTTCATTATCTGCCGATTGGCAATGTGCCTCACTGTTTAGTGATTTATCGAGCGCAGAGCAAGAGTGGTTATTTGAGCCGCATTCATTAACAGCCAAATTAAAAAGTCGCTCACAGTGTTTTAGTGTAAAAGTACTTAGTGAGCAAGAGTTTGAGCTTAGTGCAGAGCAACAACAATTATTAGGCTGTACGCAAACTACTGCGCTTAACCGAGAGGTACTTTTACTTTGCGATAATAAACCGGTTGTATATGCGCAAAGCTGGTTGCCAGCAAGCGTTAACGCCGCAAATAATAAATTACATAATATGGGGGAGCGACCATTAGGCGATGTGATTTTTCAAGATCCACAATTAACCCGCACAGATATAGAAATTGCGCGCTTTAATACCCAGCATTCATTACAACAGCTTGTTGCACAATTAAAGTTACCATCGCAAAGTTTACTTGGCCGTCGCAGTCTTTTTTCGCTTAAAAACTATAAATTTTTAGTGTGTGAAGTGTTTTTACCAGGAGCGTATTTGTACTCATGAAATTAGCGCGTTTAACCCCAAGCCATATTCCTTATTACATTGCGCTCATGCGTATAGATAAACCAATAGGTACTTTACTATTACTTTGGCCAACATATTGGGCGCTGTGGTTAGCAAATGCAGGAATGCCAAGTTTAACTAACTTTATAGTATTTACGCTGGGTGTTGTGATAATGCGCAGCGCCGGATGCGTTATCAATGATTTTGCCGACAGAAAAATAGATGGTTCGGTTAAACGTACAATGCAGCGGCCATTAGTTTCAGGGCAGGTTAGCAGTGGTGAAGCGATTAGTTTGTTTATATTATTAATAACAGTCGCATTTTTACTGGTGTTAATGCTTAGCGTAAATACAATATTGCTCTCTTTTGGTGCACTTACTTTAGCGTTTTGTTACCCGTTTATGAAACGTTACACGCAATTACCGCAAGTGGTGTTAGGTGCAGCATTTGGCTGGGCTATTCCTATGGCTTTTATGGCGTCAATTAATGCACTTCCTATACAGGCTTGGCTGTTATTTATTGCTAATATTTGCTGGACGGTAGCCTACGATACTATGTATGCCATGGTCGACAGAGATGATGACTTAAAAATAGGGGTTAAATCTACCGCTATTTTATTTGGTAAATACGATCGTCACATTATAGGGGGACTTAATTTAGCCTTTATTGCGTTAATGATCGCGATAGGAGCACTTAATAATATTGGGCTGAGTTATTGGCTTGGTCTTAGTGTTGCTATTGTATTGTTAGTTTACCAACAAGTGCTTATTCAACAACGCGCACGCACCGATTGTTTTAAAGCGTTTTTAAACAATCATTATGTAGGATTAGCCTTTTTTATCGGCTTATTGTTTTCCTACCCTGTCGCATTTTAATGACAGGGTAGAGTACTGTTAGCGGGGGGGATCAATAATGCCACTGATTGACGTGTTTTTTCTGAACCAACCAGCAATCGAGTAGCGCTCATCAACCGCAGGTAGCACTTCATGAACAAAGCGTTCGCTTTCAAATAATACTAAGGTGCCAGCTGTTGGCCTAATAGTAATTTCAATGTCTTTACTTTTAGGTTTATAAATAACTAACTCGCCGCCTTGTTGTGGCGTGTTTAAGTATAAAACAGTGGTAAAAACACGGTTAGAACGGCCTTTAAAAGCATCAACATGCTTTTTATAAAAGTCACCTAAAGTGTATTTAGCGTAGTGGCATTCATAATCAAATAGCCCCATAAAAAAACACCGGTTAAGTGTTGTTCTAATGCCTTCCATCGCCGTTTGATAATCTTTTTGGGCTTGCGAACTGCCATCAAACCAGTATGTTTTGTCTTTACGAATAGTGCTGTCTATTTGCTGGTTATTTAAGCGGCCAATTCCGGCTAAGCTAAAATGCGGGTTTATCCGGTAGCAATCGGCCATTAAATCAGACATTAAGTCTTCATTAATGGCGTTTTCAACAATAGCGTAACCATAAGCTTCAATATGATCTAAATATATTTCTGAGGTAATAAAGTTGCCCATTGATACTAATTATTAAAATAAAGAGCAGCTAGTCTAGTGCAAAGCAACTTAATAGACATCATTTATATGTTTAAAGGCACTTATTTTATTTATTAATTTACCGTCATAGCCATTTTTTTTATCAGTGATAACAGGTGCTCTATATGCTCACCCACTTCAATTTTTTGACTCGTTTGTACTATAAGTTGCTCACGGCTTAGGTCTTTATTGGTTTTTAACTGAATAAGATTACTATTTTCAGCAATAGCATTGGTGTGCTCAATGCCTGCTATTGCAAAATGATCTGACTTTTCAAGACCTGCCATTACTTGCTCTATGCTGCCAACTTTAATGCTAGATGATTTGTTTAATCCATCAATGGCTTCATTAAGCATAAGTTGTACGGGTTTAGATTGTGAAAAACAACCAAACATAGGGTAGTGATCTAGCTCTTGTTTGCTAATGTCGGCTTTATGCGCAAGAGGGTGGTTTTTAGAAACAAATAAAATTAGCTGATCAGGTAAGTGAATATCACTACCAATGCTATTAATGGCTTGCGAATAAACACTAATATCTATTTCGCCCTGTTGCAGTTTACGCGAAAGTTCGTGTTTATCTTGAAGTTGCATTTCAATTTTAATATGCGGATATTGATTTAAAAATTGCCCACACGAAATAGGTACAACACTACTTGCTTTGTTGGTGTAGCCAATAATTAGCTTTTTTTCAATAGTGCCATTAATAGATTGAAAAATACGCTGCTTAGTTAATGCCAACTCACTAAGCGTATTTTTAGCATAATCAAGAAAAAGTTCACCAGCATCGGTAAGGTGTACCGAGCGAGTAGAGCGTTTAACTAACTCGTAGCCTATTTCTTCTTCAAGAGTTTGAATGCTACGTGTAAGCGCCGACGTGCTTATTTTAGTTTGTTCTGCGGCTTGTCTGAAGTGGCGTAACATGCCAAGTGCTATGAATTGTTCCAGTTGTTCAAATCTCACTTTATAGTCCCTTTTTATAAGTAAGTCGCATATACGCGAACATAGTAATATTACTTATTAATCTATTAAAATTAATAAGTAATATTTAAATGCGATTGTAAATTTATAATAAATTTCAATCAGCATATCCCTCTTTTAGTATTAATTAAAGAGTGAAATTGTTAAATAGTATTATCCTTTAGGTTAATAACTAATAGTTTGTTATGTGTTTTAAGCTTTTATTATGCAAGTAACATATAAAGTAGCTTTGCCTTAAGGGTTAATAAACCACTGTGCAAAAATTATTATTTGAAACTATAAGCTTTTATTCAACAAAGTTACGACTAACCCGGTTGCTCAATGGTTTATTTTCAATGCTTTGCAGTTCTATTTCAATTGCATCGCAAGAAATATGAATTTCAAATAACGAAGTTAATAACGATAAACTTAAGCAAGTAAGACTAACGCCAAATAAAATAATTCCAGTAGTATTGAGCTCTATAAATAACGCAAACATGGAAAGTGTGCATAGTAAAAAAGATACAACTCCATATACCTGCATGGTTCTTATAAGTTTTATACGCTTTCTTAAATTGGTTATTTGCGCAACAACAACCGGGCGAATTGATTCACCTTCACGGGCGTTTAATCCTCTAATTAATTGCGCTATTACTAAAAATCGGTTTGTATAGGCAAGTAGTAACAATGAAATAGCCGGAAAAAGTAATCCTGGAGTTGTAAGTGTCATATTTATTCCTGCAAGCTGGCTAGTTTATGAATTAACACATTAATGAAAGGCATTGTAAACACAAATAAATGAGGTGAAAATTGCAAAATACTAATAGTGATAACTTAACCGCTGACCCTTTCACATGGATAACAATATATCGCGCTGAAAATAGTTTAGAAGCGAATATAATTAAAGGCTTAATCTTAAATGATGGCATAGAGTGTCAAATTAAAGGTGAAATGCTGCAAGGAGCTTTAGGAGAAATACCGTTTGATCAGGCTCAAGCCAGTGTGCAGGTTTATGCGATAAAAGAGCGCCATGCGCGACAAATATTGGTAAACTACCAGCAAGTAAAACAATCAGCTCCAGATTGGGTGTGTCCTAATTGTAATGAGCATAATGGATCAACATTTGAATTTTGTTGGTCATGCGAGACGTTAAAAAATGACAAAAGCGAATAACTTTCAGCGTATTAGAGAGCTAAACTACTTACAAAAAGCAGTGTTAGCCAGTGCCTTAATTGAACGTATGCTACCTAACTATGGCCTATTTAGTGAAGCAACAGGGTTTGGTGACGAAACCGTTTTACGCAGTGCTTTAAATGTTTGCTGGGAGAAAATACTGCTACCAAAAAGTAAGATTGATCTTGAAAAGCAAATCGAGAAAATAGAACCCAATGTGCCTGAGCTAGCTGACTTTGATATGTTTGGTACGTATCCGGCAATTGATGCCGCGACCGCATTATTAAGTCTTATGCATGGTTTAATGGCGCAAGATGAGCAAGAGCTCATAAATATAAGTAAAATATCGCAAGCAACGGTTGCCCGCTTTATTGAGTATCAAATGACTGTTGAAGGTGAAGTTGCCGATAACAAAGCAATACGCGAACACCCACTAATGCAATACGAAATGGATGTATTAGGTGAGCTAATTGATTTTGTAGAAGCCATGGGCCGTGTGACCTCTGATAATGTTAAAGAACTTAAAAAACATGTGCTTGCTGATGGGCAAACCAATATTGGTTTAACATTATAAAACGTAAATAATTTAGTTTAAAAAGCACCTAAATAGGTGGCAGGAGAAAAACAGTGCGAATTTTGGGCATTGAATCGTCATGCGATGAAACCGGTATTGCTATATACGATGACGAAAAAGGTTTATTGGCGCATCAATTATATAGCCAAGTAAAAGTACACGCAGACTATGGCGGTGTAGTGCCAGAGCTGGCATCACGGGATCATGTACGTAAAACGCTGCCCCTTATCGACGCTGCATTTGCACAAGCGGGTTGCGGACCTGAAGATTTAGATGGCGTTGCGTATACAGCAGGCCCAGGTTTAGTTGGCGCACTTTTAGTCGGTACCTCAATTGGTCGCTCTCTTGCTTATGGTTGGGATATTCCTGCTGTAGCAGTGCATCATATGGAAGGGCATTTATTGGCGCCCATGCTTGAGGAAAATGTTCCTGAGTTTCCGTTTATTGCTTTGCTAGTATCGGGCGGACACACCATGATGGTTAAAGTAGCCGGTATTGGCCAGTATGAAGTGCTGGGTGAGTCGGTTGATGATGCAGCAGGCGAAGCATTTGATAAAACAGCAAAATTACTAGGACTTGATTACCCCGGTGGCCCACGTTTAGCTAAAATGGCAGAGCAGGGGGTGGCTAAGCGATTTATATTTCCACGTCCGATGACAGACAAGCCTGGTCTAGATTTTAGTTTTAGCGGTTTAAAAACAGCAGCGTCTATCACTATTCGTGAAAACAATGATGACGAGCAAACTAAAGCCGATATAGCACATGCATTTCAAACCGCGGTTATCGATACCTTGGTAATAAAATGCAAACGTGCACTTAAGCAAACCGGTATTAAACGACTAGTAATTGCTGGCGGCGTAAGTGCTAATACGCAGTTACGTTTGCAGTTGGAGCGTGTAATGCAAGGCATGAAAGGGCAAGTGTATTATCCGCGTACCGAATTTTGTACCGACAATGGCGCTATGATTGCGTACGCAGGGATGCAAAGGTTAAAAGCAGGGCAATTTGCTACCCTTGATATGAAAACTAAACCGCGCTGGCCAATCGACAGCCTAGAAGCTATTTAATAGCAGTTAAATATCGCTTTTTTCATCAGTGGGTGCTTTTTTAGCGCCCACTTTTGGCTCGTTACCACTAAATAATCGTGCGATATTAGAGCGATGCCTAAAAATAATTAGTACCGTAATAAAGGTAACGGGTAGCGTATAAAGTGGCTTTATTAACCAAGTGTATAAAGGTGCAAGCGAAACCGCAACTAAGGCAGCAAGAGAAGAATAGCGTGTTATTGCTACCATAATAAACCAAGTACAAATTAATAAACCCGCCAAAGATAACCCTATAGGTAATAAAGAACCAAAAGCAGTTGCTACCGCTTTGCCCCCTTTAAAACCAAAAAATAATGGGAACATGTGCCCCAAACAGGCGGCCACAGCGACTAAACCAAGCGCAAGCGGCTCAAGATCTAAAAAGTAGGCCCCCCAAACGGGAATAGTGCCTTTTAAAACATCAAATATTAGTACTAAACAAGCGGGTAGTGCGCCCCCCAGCCGGTAAACATTAGTTGCCCCTGGATTATTAGAGCCATTACTACGCGGATCGGGGAGTTTAAATAACCGCGAGACGAGTATGGCCGACGAAATCGACCCAAGTAAATAGGCTAAAATAAACATTAAAGTGGCTAACACGTGCTTCCTTATTTTTTAATTGTACTTTTTCGGCTATTATTGACGTCAAAATTTATAAACTGCTTTAATTACTAACTAGTATAGCTACCTTGTTATTGTAGAAGTAATTTATATGTATTTAAACACTGATTAAAGTATATACAGTATTAATTTAATTGATACATTATGCAGTTAACTCAGTGGCTTGTTACTGTCATTAGGAGCATTAATGGACAAGGTATTTATATCGCAATTACACGTCGACACTATTATTGGAGTGTACGACTTTGAAAAAGAAAGTAAACAAAGCCTTTACTTTGACGTTGAAATGCTAAGTGATATTAAACCTGCAGCTGTAAACGATGATATTAATTTAGCACTCGATTATGCAAAAGTAAGTGAGCGGATCATTGAGCACAGTACGGCAAAACCGGTAGAGCTGCTCGAAACCTTAGTTGAGCAATTAGCACATATAATTTTGACTGAGTTTAATACCCCACAAGTTACTATTCGAGTAAGTAAACCTGCAGCCGTTGCTCAGGCGCAAACTGTGGGTGTTGAAATTACGCGTACTAAGGCAAGCATTTAAATGGCGCAAATTTATATCAGTTTAGGGTCAAATATTAATAAGGCGCATTATATGCGCTGTGCGCTTATAGCGCTCAAGCCGCACTTTAACGACTTAGTGCATTCCTCAGTATTTGAAAGCGAAGCGGTTGGATTTGCTGGTAATAACTTTTATAACTCGGTGGTTGGTGCTACAACCGATATGCCATTAGCAGATGTATGTAGCTTACTAAAGCAAATTGAGCGCAATAATGGCCGTACTGCAAACGATAAAAAGTTTAGCCCGCGGACTCTCGATTTAGATTTACTATTTTATGATGATGTAATTTGCGACTCTCCCGCACAATTACCACGTGACGAAATTACAAAAAACGCCTTTGTATTACAGCCCCTAGCTGAAGTGGCCCCGCATTTTTATCACCCTGTTGCACAGCAAACCATTGCCGATCTTTGGCGCGAGTACAACAACCCTCAACAAAAACTATGGAAGGTGGAGTTTTCTAACCCATGAGTATTATTGAAATTATTGTTTTAGCTCTTATTCAGGGGTTTACTGAATTTTTGCCTATTTCTAGCTCTGCGCACTTAATTTTACCATCGCAAATATTAGGCTGGGAAGATCAAGGGTTAGCATTTGATGTTGCAGTACACGTAGGTACTTTAATTGCAGTAGTGATTTATTTTCGTAAAGAAGTAAGCAGCATACTTAGTGCGTGGTTTAAGTCGTTTGGTGCGCAAGGTAGCACAGATGACAGTAAATTAGGCTGGTGGATAATTTTAGGCACAATTCCGGCCGCTATTTTAGGTTTGCTTTTAAAAGACATGATTGAGCTTTATTTGCGTAGCGCATGGGTGATCGCGGTTACCACCATTATATTTGGTTTATTGCTTTGGTATGCGGATGCAAAAGGTAAGCAAATTAAAACGATTTATCAGCTAAATTGGAAAACCGCGCTTATTATAGGCCTAGCACAAGCCGTTGCGATGATCCCAGGTACATCACGTTCAGGTATTACTATGACCGCGGGTTTAATGCTTGGCATGAATAAACAAAGCGCTGCACGCTTTTCGTTTTTACTGGCAATACCTATCATTTCAATGATGGGACTTTACTATACCGTTGAGCTTGCACTAGGGGATCATCTAGTTGACTGGAGCACCTTATTATTAGGTGTTGTGTTGTCATTTTTATCGGCTTATGTCTGTATTTATATGTTTTTAAAAGTAATAGAACGCATGGGAATGTTGCCATTTGTTATCTACCGATTATTGCTAGGGGTCGGGTTAATTGTATTTTTAACGCTGTAATTAATATTTTTTACTCGTTTAGTTTAAGCGTTTAAAAGCCTTCCTAGTGTGGAAGGCTTTTTTGTCAGTGATACTTTTAACGTTAGTGGCTTAATTATTAAGTTACTTAGGCGTTTTTGGCAACAGTGAAATGCGCATGCGCAATGGTAACGAAGCACGAATTTTGGCATTATAGCGCCATTAAACTTTGCTGTTGTGCAAAGTAAGCACACGATTAAAGGAAAGTAGATGCATATTCATATTTTAGGTATTTGTGGCACCTTTATGGGTGGAATAGCTGCGATTGCTAAATCGCTTGGCCATAAAGTAACTGGGTCTGATCAAAACGTTTATCCACCTATGAGCACGCAGCTTGAAGATCTCGGAATTGAGTTAACCCAAGGCTACGAGGTAACCCAATTAGAGCCAGCGCCAGACATGGTGGTTATTGGCAATGCTATGAGCCGAGGCAATCCATGTGTTGAATATGTACTTGATAAAGGTCTGCCTTATACATCTGGGCCTGAATGGCTAAAACATAACTTATTACAAAATTCATGGGTACTTGCTGTTGCTGGTACACATGGTAAAACCACCACAGCGAGTATGCTTGCATGGATTTTAGAGTATGCGGGTTTAAAACCGGGCTTTTTAATTGGCGGCATAGTACAAAATTTTGGTGTGTCGGCCAAAGTAGGCGAAACCCCCTTTTTTGTTATTGAAGCAGACGAATACGACACTGCATTTTTTGATAAGCGCAGTAAGTTTGTGCATTATTTACCGCGAACACTTATTTTAAATAATCTTGAGTTTGATCATGCCGATATTTTTGAAGATTTAAACGCGATTAAAAAACAATTTCATCATTTAATACGTACAGTACCACAAAGTGGCAAAGTTATTTGGCCAAAGGATGATCAAGCACTTAGTGATGTAATAACTCAAGGACTATGGAGCGAAAGTGAAACCTTGGGTATTGATTGGAATTATGAACTAATAAAAGCCGATGGCAGTGAGTTTAAAGTGTTTTTAAATAATGAAAAACAAGGCACCGTTAATTGGCAGGCAATGGGTGAGCACAACGTTAAAAATGCTATTATGGCAATCGCAGCTGCGCGCCATGTGGGCATTGCCGTTGAGCATAGTATAGCGGCACTTGGCGAGTTTATTAGCCCTAAACGACGCATGGAGCTCAAAGCCGATATTAATAATATAAAAGTGTATGACGATTTTGCACATCATCCTACGGCTATTCAAACCACATTAGCAGGGCTGCGCGCTAAAGTAGGCAGTGATAAAATAATTGCTATTTTAGAGCCGCGATCAAACACCATGAAAATGGGCGTGCATCAACATACATTGCTTGCCTCGTTGAGTGATGCTGATGAGGTACTGCTTTTTGAGCCAGAAAACCTAAGCTGGTCGCTGAGCGAACAAGCGGCTACAGCCGGTATGCAGTGTTTTACCAGTACCCAGGTAATTATTGATACCGTACTTGATAATATAGCAGCTAATCAACATATTTTAATAATGAGCAATGGTAGTTTTAATGGCCTGCATCAGCAACTAGTCGATGCACTGGCTAATAAATACAGCGGAGAATAATTTGCAATTTAAAGACACAATTACCTTAGCATTTAGTGGCGCGTCGGGTGCGCCTTATGGCTTGAGATTATTAGAGGTATTAATAGAGCAGCAATTTCAGGTGTATGTGCTTATTTCAAGTGCAGCGCGAGTGGTATTTGATATTGAATCTGGTATTAAGCTCTCAGGTAATGAAACCAAAGCCAGTGAGCAATTAAGTGCGCTATATAACGCCAAGCCAGAACAGCTAAAAGTATATGGTAAAGACAACTGGTTTAGCCCAGTAGCCTCAGGATCAGCTGCCCCTAAAAAAATGATAGTGTGCCCTTGTAGCGCGGGCACGGTTTCGGCTATTGCTGTAGGTGCATCTGACAACTTACTAGAGCGCGCCGCTGATGTGGTAATTAAAGAGCGTGGCCATCTTATTTTAGTGCCACGCGAAACACCATTTAATCAAATTCATCTGGAAAACATGCTTAAGCTTTCACGCTTAGGGGTCACCATTATGCCCGCGTCGCCGGGTTTTTATCATCAGCCACAAAGTATTGCCGATTTAGTTGATTTTATGGTGGCGCGAATTTTAGATCATTTAAACATTGAACATAACCTAACAAAGCGTTGGGGTTATGGTGAGGGCAAGTCATGAGTAAGCAACAAATTGCTTTAAATATAGCAGGCCTTACTAAGGTTTATACTAATGGGGTTGAAGCTGTAAAGGGTATTGATTTACAAGTGCGTGAGGGCGATTTTTTTGCCTTACTTGGCCCTAATGGAGCGGGTAAGTCGACCACAATTGGTGTTATTTCATCACTGGTAAATAAAACTAAAGGTAAGGTAGAGGTGTTTGGTTGCGACATAGACACCGACCTAGAGGCTGCTAAAGCGCATTTAGGCTTAGTGCCGCAAGAGTTTAATTTTAGCCAATTTGAAACCCTAACCCAAATATTAGTAACTCAAGCGGGTTATTATGGTGTACCACGCGGCGAAGCACATAAACGCGCCGAAAAATATTTAACCCAATTGGGGTTACTAGATAAAAAAGATAAACAAGCGCGTACGCTTTCAGGTGGCATGAAACGCCGTTTAATGATTGCTCGCGCACTTATGCATGAGCCTAAATTACTGATTTTAGATGAGCCAACGGCTGGTGTTGATATAGAGCTGCGTCGTTCAATGTGGGATTTTTTACGCCAAATTAATGAGCAGGGCGTCACCATTATTTTAACCACTCATTACTTAGAAGAAGCAGAGTTATTGTGTAAAAACATAGCCATAATAGACAATGGCTTGATTGTTGAAAACACCACAATTAAAGCACTGTTATCTAAGCTTGATAAAGAAACCTTTATTTTAGATTTAAAAACACCGGCTAAGCCAGTTACGCTTGAGGGTTATAAATTTACTATGGACGATGAGCATACTATTGAAGTTGAAGTGGCTAAATCGCAAGGCTTAAACGCTGTATTTAGTGCGCTAACTGAGCAAGGTAATACCGTATTGAGTATGCGTAACAAAGCAAATAGATTAGAAGAGTTATTTGTTGGATTATTAGAACAAGGTCGAGGCAAGTAAATGTTTAAATATGGCGTAGCCTTAAAAAGTATTTGGATTAAAGAGTGTATTCGTTTTTTACGTATTTGGGTGCAAACCTTAGTACCTCCAGCAATTACCATGAGTTTATATTTTGTTATTTTTGGTAACTTAATAGGCTCACGTATTGGTGATATGGGCGGCTTTAGTTATATGGAGTTTATAGTACCTGGACTGATAATGATGTCGGTTATTACTAACTCTTATTCTAATGTAGCCTCAAGTTTTTACTCGACTAAATTTCAAAAAAGTATTGAAGAGCTACTTGTAGCCCCAGTGCCAAACTATATTATTGTGCTTGGCTATATGGGCGGTGGTATGACGCGCGGAATAATGGTGGGCTTTATTGTTACCTGCGTATCGTTATTGTTTGTTGATATTCAAATTCATAATATTTTTATCATTATGGCTACCGTTATTTTAACCTCTGCAGTATTTGCACTCGGTGGCTTAATAAATGCTATATATGCAAATAGCTTTGACGATATTAGTATTATTCCTACCTTTATTTTAACGCCGCTAACTTATTTAGGTGGGGTGTTTTATTCAATTACCTTACTGCCAGAGTTTTGGCAAAATGTATCACAAGTAAATCCTATTATTTATATGGTTAACGCGTTTAGGTATGGGTTTTTAGGTGTGTCGGATGTTGATTTAAGCTTGGCACTTGGTGTTATTTTAGTATTTATTATCGCGTTATTTACCTTAGCGCTGACATTAATTAAAAAAGGTGTGGGGCTAAGACACTAATGACTGATGCAAATTCGCGTAGTATTGTATCTAATCAAGCGGGTATTCACGAAAAGCTGGATGACATAGTTAGCAAGCATTTAAACGCAGAGTTTAAAAAGCCAATAGCAGCGCATACACAAACAGCGTTTGATGAGGTGAATGCTAAAGTACAGGCGTTTAAAGGCCCACTTATTTTAGATTCGTGTTGTGGTGTAGGAGAAAGTACCGCTAATTTAGCTAAGCGCCATCCCGATGCGCTGGTAATTGGTATTGATAAGTCGTCGCACCGGTTAGATAAGCACGATGTAGAGTATAAACAAACCGACAGTGGGCAATATATTTTGGTGCAAGCAGATTTAAACGACTTTTGGCGTTTAGCCGTGGCTGCAAACTGGCAACCTAGTCACCATTATTTGCTTTACCCCAATCCGTGGCCTAAATCTAAACATATTCGTAGGCGTTGGCACGGCGCGGCTATTTTTCCGTTTATTGTAAAGTTAGGCGGTAAATTAGAGGTTCGCAGTAACTGGGATATTTACGTTAAAGAGTTTGCCAGAGCACTTGAACTAACCGGTAATGCTTGTCAGGTTTCTGCTTATGGGGCAGATGAAGCAATCACCCCATTTGAGCGGAAATACTGGGCCAGTGGCCAACAAAGCCACCGCTTAGTTATTAATTTAACTCAGGGTTGATTAACTTTACTACTCAAATAATGGATTAACATGTGGCGCTGGGTGGGCAATGTAACTACCCTGCATTAGCGTCACATTTACTTTTTTGAGTGCCGTAGCAATAGCTTTGTTTTCTACCATAGAAGCAATTAGTTGAATATTTTGCTGCTTTGCAAAATTGGCTGTGTAATCAACAAATAGCGCCGTGTTCTCATCATTAACTATTTGCTTTATTAGCATGCCATCTAACTTTATTACGTCAATTTCCAATTTTAAAATATTGAGTGTATTTGCAAAGTCATTGCCAAAACTGTTAATCATCACCTTGATCCCCTTACTTTTAACCATAGTTATAAATGCCCTTACGCTTGAATAATTGGCGATAACTTGTGGTTCAAATAAAACTAAAGTGATATTTGCAGGGTACGGATAGCGCTGTAACTCGTAAGCAATGTATTCATTTATGCTAGGGTCTAATATATCTTCAATAGTAATATTTAAACTCCAGCTAATTTGTGTTTTACGAAAGCGGCTAAGACACTGTGAAAATAATGTACGGGTTAATAAGCCATCCATACGCAAGCGTATTACGGTATTTGAAAATGCATCGGGTTTTAAAATTTCGCCCTGTGAAGTCACTATTCGTGGCGTGCACTCGTAGTGTAGTGTTTGTTTAGACTCTATATCAATAACAGCCTGAAAATAGGGCACAACGCGCTTTTGCTCAAACGCTTCACGTACTTCTTTTGCTATTTCTAAATTATATAAATACAGCGACTTTGAGTCATTTATAGCCTCAGAGTAATTAACAACACTAAGGTTACCTTGTTTTGCCTGTAAAGCCGCAATATGGGCATTTTTTAGCAGTAACGACTTGTTTCCTCGGGCAATACCTGCACATAACGTAATGTAAATAAAGGGATTGGTTAAAAATGGCGTATTAAAATTATATGATTGGATTAAATTACTTAGCTCTTCGTATGGGGTTTCTTTGGGGGTTAGTAACACCAGTTTATTGGTTGCTACACGATAAATACGATAATTTACATTGCTGTGCTTTTTAAAGTGTATTAGTAATTTTTTCATTACTTTGTCACCCACTTTAGTACCGTAAAAGCGGTTTATATTTTCAATTTCGTTCACCCAAATTATGGCCATTTGCATATGGTGAACAGGGGTATTTAAAAAATATTTTTCAAGCGCAATATGATTAGCAAAACCACTACCAGAGTCTCTCATGGCAGCGCGTTTAGTCGCGTAGTTATACATAATCAGCAACAATATAATAATAACTAAAAAAAAGCCGCCTAAAACAGCCGATGTTGAGGCGCTTTGCGCTAACTTATTATTAATAGTTTTAAGGCTTATATCGGCAGCAGTTAAATATGTAATGCCATTTTTATCAATATGCGGGATAAAAATAGTTTTAAAGTCGCCCCATTGATCACTCGATATTTCAAAAACAGGCTCAGTAGATAAAAAGGCACCAATATTAGCTTTAGTTGCCTCTGGGTATAAATCTAAAAACTGGGTTACCTTGCCACTATTTTGATCCTCTTGGGTGTAGCTAGAGGCGCTAAAATGAACCTTGCCATTAATTAACACCATAGAATACACGTAAGCAATATCGAGTGCTTGTGCAAGCTCAGAAAGCTGCTTACTTTTACTTTCGTAAGTTGCAAAGCTAATAGTTTGGGTTTTATTTATTTTACTGTGATAGTCATCGCCCAAAATATATTTAACGCTGGTGGCTGCATTAATAAGACGATTATCGAGAGTGTTAATTACATCACTGCGAATGGTGCTATAAGTATAATAAACACAGATAATTAAACTGATTAAAAACAGCATAAAAGCGCTTATTAATCCATTTATTCTTAGTTTTCCTTGTAGCATATAATTCCCTTTTTATTGTTAAATTAATTATACGCAAAAAAAACAAATGCCCAATGACTTAATTGATTTTGAATTAAAAAGATAAAAAACAGCCAAAATTAGTATTATTTGTCATGTCATTTAGCGTTTTTATGGCTTTAAGCGAGACATTTTCTTAATATTGCAGTAAAGTTAGCGCAATTATTAAAAACCCTGTTACTAAAATAGCACCTTAATTTAGTGTGTTTAATAGAGTAACAGGCGTTTTAGCCACACACTAGGTATTAAGATGGATCAAAAGCGTTTTGCCGTCGCCTCTAAAGAAAGCCTTAAGCGTATATTTACTGTACCTGAAGCGCCAGACTCAACTTTAAGCAAAATAGAGCTTGAAATATCGAGTAATTTAGCAGGTTTTTTAAACGAAAACATTGCGGCAATTGAAAAACCATTACACGAAATTGAAAAAGACTTTCAGTCGGCGATGATCCCAGAGGATCCAACGTTTGTATCTGCTTATGCGCAAGATATAATGGAGCAGCTGGTTGCACACTCTGTGCATACCGCAGCGCCTAGCTTTATTGGCCATATGACTTCAGCTTTACCTCATTTTTTACTACCACTGTCAAAGCTAATGGTAGGGCTAAATCAAAACCTAGTAAAAATAGAAACCTCTAAAGCTTTTACCCCACTTGAGCGCCAAGTGCTTGGAATGATGCACCATTTAGCGTACGGGCAGCAAGACGAGTTTTATGCTAAATGGATGCACAGTGCAAAAACATCATTAGGTGCATTTTGCTCAGGCGGTACTGTAGCCAATATTACGGCGTTATGGATTGCGCGAAATCGCTTATTAAAACCTGATGGCGATTTTAGGGGAATAGGCGCACAAGGCTTAATTGCCGGTATGCTGCATTACGGCTATAAAGGCTTAGCTATTTTAATTTCTGAGCGAGGCCATTATTCGTTAGGTAAAGCGGCTGATTTATTAGGAATTGGTCGTGAAAACTTAGTGGGTATTAAAACATGCGAAAACAATAAAGTTGATGTTAATGCCATGCGCGAAAAAGCCTTAGAGCTTGAAGCGCAAGGTATTAAAGTAATGGCCATTATTGGAGTAGCGGGTACCACAGAAACCGGTAATATCGATCCCCTTGAAGCGATGGCTGATTTAGCACAAGACATTAATTGCCACTTTCATGTTGACGCTGCATGGGGCGGGGCAACTTTGTTATCTAATACCCATCGCCATTTACTCAAAGGTGTTGAGCGCGCAGACTCAATTACCATTGATGCACACAAACAAATGTATGTTCCTATGGGAGCTGGGTTGGTGTTGTTTAAAGATCCAACCGCTACCGATGCAATTGAACATCATGCAGAGTATATTTTACGTAAAGGCTCAAAAGATTTAGGTAGCCATACACTTGAGGGCAGCCGCCCAGGTATGGCAATGTTAGTACATGCTTGCTTACGTGTAATTGGCCGTAAAGGCTACGAAATGCTAATCGATCGTAGTATTAAAAAAGCCCATTACTTTGCTAATTTAATTAAAGCAGATGAAGATTTTGAGCTGATCTCAGAGCCAGAGCTGTGCTTATTAACGTATCGTTATGTGCCTAAGCAAATAAAGCAGGCAATTGCAGATGCTGATCCACAAACACGGATTGATATTTTTGCCTCACTTAATCGCTTTACTGCAAGTATGCAAAAACGGCAACGTGAATCAGGGCGATCATTTGTATCACGTACGCGTTTAACGCCTACTCAATACGATAATCAGCCCACCGTGGTATTTAGGGTAGTACTTGCTAACCCACTTACATCAGGCGTTATTTTAAAAGAAATTTTAGCAGAACAAAAAGAGTTGGCTAAAACAGATCCGGTATTTAAAAAGTATTTAAGCAAGTATATGTAATTAAAATATTAGCTTAAATAAAAAAGACGCTATTTAGCGTCTTTTTTATTTTTATAATCGCAATTAAGAAAAGCTAAAACAACTCGCTTTAATTATATTAGTGATAATTTGCTGTGAAGGCTTAATTTTCTCCATTGCTAAAAATTCATCAGGTTGGTGCGCTTGGTTTATAGAGCCGGGGCCCATTACTATGGTTTCACAACCAAGCTGTTGAATAAATGGCGCTTCAGTACAGTAGTTTACTGCCACCGCTTTTTGCCCCGCTATTTTTTCGGCTAGTTTAACCAAAGCGCTATCGGTGCTACCAGTAAATGCAGGAATTGGTTCGTGTAAATCAATTACGCTTACGGCATTTGGGTATTGCTGGTTTATTTCGTGAGTTGCATCAAGTACTAACATTTGCAGTTCTTGCACGCTTAAGCCCGGTAATGGGCGCATATCTATATGCATTTCGCAGCAACCACAAATTCGGTTGGCGTTGTCGCCGCCATGAATATTACCAAAGTTTAAGGTTGGATAGGGTATTTCAAAGTGTTCTATTGAATATTTATGCTTTAACTGTTCTTTTAAGATCAGTAGTTTTGTAATCACTTTGTGCATTACTTCGATGGCGTTAACACCACGTTCGGGATCTGAGCTATGGCCTGAGCGTCCGACTACTCTAATTGCTGTACTCATATGCCCTTTATGTGTAAATACTGGAGTCATATCAGTGGGTTCGCCAATTATACAGCGATCTGGTTTTAAATTTGGATGTTTACAAATTTGTTGAGCACCGGCCATTGTTGTTTCTTCATCGGCGGTGGCTAAGATCAAAATAGGCTGAGTTTGCTGTTTTTCATCAAGTTCACTAATAGCTTGCAGTACAAAAGCAAAAAAGCCTTTCATATCAATACTACCTAAGCCATATAGTTTGTTGTTGTGCTCGGTCAATTTAAATGGATTATGATTCCAGCGGCTATCGTCAAATGGCACTGTATCAGTATGGCCAGCGAGCATTAATCCACCATCGCCTTTACCGCGTTTAGCTAATAAATTATAGCGACCTTTGCCGCCTTCTAATTCAATTATTTCACAGCTAAAACCTAAGCTTTCACACCATTGTGCCAGTAATTCAATAACATTTTTATTACTCATACACAGGCTATCTTCAATGGCACTAATAGAAGGTGCTGCAATTAATTGTTGGTACATAGAAATAAATGAAGGCAAAGACATAAAAAATCCAAAATAAGTAATCAATTTAATTGCATAACAATATAAAAGTATTTATGATGAATATCAATTCACTTTTTAAGCATAAATATTTTAAAAGTAGCGCCATGAAAATAATACGACGATAATCAACATTCATTAATNAATTAAAGTCTTAATTAGCCNCAGAGCTAGTTTAAGCGAACAACATGGATAAGTAGTAACTAATTTTAAATAACGAGTAAACAATGAATGTAGTGATTATTGGCGCAAGCGGTTATAGCGGCGCAGAACTAGCAAGTTTAGTTGCTAAGCACCCCAAATTAATTTTAACTGGTTGTTATGTATCTCAAGGTAGCTTAGATAAAAATAAACTGCTGAGTGATTTATACCCCGAACACTTAGGGCTACTCGATCAGCCTTTACTACCTCTTAGTGAATCTGCTTTTAGCGATATAGAAAACAGTGCCGATTACGTGTGCTTATGTACCGATCATAAAGTAAGCGTAGATTTAGCGCCGCGTTTTTTAGCCATGGGTAAAAAGGTATTTGATTTATCTGGCGGGTATCGCCTTGCGAGCAATGACGACTACGTTACTTATTATGGCTTTGAGCATCAACATCCAGAGTTATTAAATCAAGCTGCTTATGGTTTGGCTGAGTGGAATAGCGATGCTATTGCCGCGGCGCAATTAGTAGCTGTAGCGGGTTGTTACCCTACGGCTGCGCTTAATGCACTTAAGCCTTTGCAGCAAGCCGATTTATTAACTGAGCAAACAATTATAATTAATGCGGTATCGGGTGTAACCGGCGCAGGACGTAAAGCTAGCATTGGTACTCATTTTTGCGAAGTATCGCTTGCCCCTTATGGTTTGTTTAATCATCGTCATGGCCCTGAAATAGAGCAACACCTTGGTCATGATGTTTTATTTACACCGCATTTAGGTAACTTCCCGCGTGGTATTTTAGAAACTATTTATGTGCAATTAAAACCTAATGTCACCATTGAGCAAGTAACGCAAGCGTACCAAGTACTTGCCGATGAGCCGTTAATTCGTTTGCTGGGTGATAAAATCCCCTCAATTAAAGGCGTAGCTAAACAGCCATATGTAGATATTGGCTGGCAGCAACAAGGCACACAGTTAATTGTTATAGCTGCCATTGATAATTTATTAAAAGGTGCTGCAGGACAAGCTTTGCAGTGTATTAATTTATCAATGGGATTGGCGCATACCACAGGCTTAAAAGGATCGTTTTAAATGAGTAAAAAAACCTGGGTAATTAAACTTGGTGGCGCTGTACTTAATACCGAAAACGCGGCTAAAGCATTATTTTCAGTACTTAATGAGCAGCACAACGCGCAGTTTGTCATTGTGCATGGCGGAGGCGCGCTTGTAGACACTTGGCTTAAAGACGCTGGTTTTGCTAGCGCAAAGCATCAAGGTTTACGTATTAGCCCCAAAGAGCAAATGCCGTATATAGTGGGCGCGCTTGCAGGCTGTGCTAATAAACAATTAATGAGTGCGGCAATTAATGCTGGCCAAAAACCAGTTGGTTTAAGTTTGTACGAAGCCGGTGTTACTGCCACGCAAAAATTAAAAGCATTATGTTTAGTGGGTAAATGCACCAGTAACGATGATTCGATTATTAACGATTTACTAAAAATTGGCCGTATGCCAATTGTCAGCTCAATTGGTTTTGACCTGCAAGGCCTTTGGTACAACGTTAATGCTGACGAAGCCGCCGCTGCAATTGCCAACAACTTAAACGCAGAACTAATATTTATGACCGATGTTGAAGCAGTGCTTGATGCAAATAAGCAGCCTTTACATCAACTAGATACAAAACACATTGATACTTTAATAAATGAAGGAGTAATTGTGGGCGGGATGGAGGTCAAAGTTAAGACCAGTCTTCACGCTGCCCAACACTTACGACGCGGTGTGTATATTTCCAGCTGGCAAAAGCCAGAAAACTTAACAGCTTTGCTGCAAGGCAAGCATGTCGGAACTAAAATTACACCATAGGTTTATTATGTTTGAGAATTTTTTAACGGGTTTAGAATTAGACCAACAAGGCGCACTTAACTTATTAAAGCTAGCGCAAGATATTAAAGCAAACCCTAAAAAATACAGCCAAGTATTGGCTGGTAAGTCAGTGGTTACTTTATTTGAAAAACAAAGCTTACGTACACGTTTATCGTTTGATATTGGTATAAATCGCTTAGGCGGGCATGCCGTGTATTTAGATCAACAAAATGGCGCAATGGGTGCACGTGAGTCGGTAAAAGATTTTGCTCTTAATATTTCTACATGGGCAGATGGTATTGTAGCGCGCGTAAATCAGCACAGTACATTAACCACATTAGCGCAGTATTCATCGGTGCCAGTAGTTAATAGCTTGTGTGATTTATATCATCCTTGCCAAGCACTTGCTGACTTTTTAACATTACAAGAAGTGCATGGCGATGTGAGTCAATTAAAGTTAGCTTATTTAGGTGAGGGCAACAACGTAACGCATTCATTAATGTTGCTTGCTGCAACATTAGGTACAGACTTTGTTGCCGTTACGCCTAAAGGATGTTCTCCAGATTCACAAGTTCTGAAAAAAGCGGAACAAATAGCAGCAATGAATGGTGCATCAGTAATGGTGAGCGACAGAGTAGAAGCTGCTGTTGGTGCAAACGCAGTATACGCCGACACTTGGGTATCAATGGGCGACACCACACCACTTGAGTTAGTAAAAGAAAAATACATGCCTTATCAATTAAATAAAGCATTATTAGAGCAAACCGGTGCAACAACAGTGTTACATTGCCAACCGGCACACCGTGAGTTCGAAATTACCTCTGAGGTAATGGACGGTCCAGCGTCAAAAATTATACAACAAGCCGAGAATCGTATGCATGCGCAAAACGCTCTGCTAGTTACATTATTAAATCCAAATTTTGTTAAGGAACACCTATGAGTTCATTTAAAAAAGTCGTTTTAGCCTATTCAGGTGGACTTGATACGTCGGCCATTGTGCCATGGTTAAAAGAGAATTACGGCTGTGAAGTTATTGCCTTTGTGGCCGATGTTGGCCAAGGTGCAGAGGAGCTTGAAGGCGTAGAAGCTAAAGCTATCGCATCGGGTGCTTCTGAGTGTTATGTAGTTGACTTAAAAGACGAAATGGTAAGTGATTACATTTATCCTACGCTTAAAACAGGCTCAATTTACGAAGGTACTTATTTATTAGGTACGTCTATGGCGCGCCCAATTATTGCTAAAGCACAGGTAGAAATTGCGCGTAAAGTNGGTGCNGATGCACTTTCTCATGGTTGTACNGGTAAAGGTAACGACCAAGTACGTTTTGAATCGTGTTTTGCAGCGCTTGCCCCTGATTTACAAGTAATTGCNCCATGGCGTGANTGGGATTTATCAAGCCGTGAGTCATTNCTAGATTACTTAGCTGAGCGCGATATTCCATGNTCGGCATCGGCTACAAAAATTTATAGCCGTGATGCAAACGCATGGCATATTTCGCACGAAGGCGGCGAACTTGAAGATCCATGGTGTCAACCAAGTGAAAAAGTGTGGACCTGGACAAACTCTCCAGAGCAAGCGCCAGATAAAGCTGAACTAGTAACACTAAATGTAGTTGAAGGTGAAGTTGTTGCAGTAAATGGTGAGCAGCTTAAACCTTATGATTGTTTAGTTAAATTAAACGATATTGCATCGCCTCATGGTGTTGGCCGTGTTGATATTGTAGAAAACCGTTTAGTGGGCATGAAATCGCGCGGTTGTTACGAAACCCCAGGTGGTACTGTAATGATGGCGGCACTGCAAGCCATTGACGAACTGGTGCTTGATAAAGCAAGCCGTAAGTGGAAAGAAGTACTCGGCGGCGAATTTGCACATTTAGTGTATGACGGTCGTTGGTTTACACCACTTAAAGACTCTATTTTAGCTGGTGCTGAAGCACTTTCTAAAGATGCAACAGGTGAAGTTGTGCTTAAGCTATATAAAGGCCAAGTTACAGCAGTGCAAAAGCAGTCGCCACACAGTTTATACAGCGAAGCGTTTGCTACCTTTGGTGAAGATGATGTGTACGACCAATCACACGCAGAGGGCTTTATTCGTTTATTCTCGCTTTCAAGCAGAATAAAAGCATTAGCTAAAAAGTAATTTTTACGCCCCTTGTTAAAAGGGGCAATATCGGGTTTGGAGAGATTTCATGGCATTATGGGGCGGGCGTTTTTCTACGGGTCCAGACGAGGCGTTTAAGCAATTTAACGACTCTCTTCCTTTCGATTATCAATTAGCAGAGCAAGATATTATAGGCTCTGTTGCATGGGCTGGCGCACTTGAGCAAGTTAATGTGTTATCAAGTGACGAGCACCAAGAATTAGTTGCAGCATTGTACCAACTGCTTGAAGAAGTAAAAGCAGATCCACAAGCGGTAGCAACTTCAGGCGCAGAAGATATTCATTCACATGTTGAAGCTGCGTTAATCGAAAAAGTAGGTGATTTAGCTAAAAAATTACATACAGGGCGCAGCCGTAATGACCAAGTAGCCACCGATTTTAGATTGTGGTGTCGCGACACTGCCGATCATATTTTAAAAGCTATTGCTCAGTTAAAGGGTGAGTTTGTTGCATTAGCAGAGCGTGAGCTAGGGACTATTTTACCTGGTTATACGCATTTGCAACGTGCACAACCGGTGTTGTTTAGTCACTGGTGTATGGCTTACGTAGAAATGCTAGAGCGTGATGAAAGCCGCCTGCAAGATGCTAAAGCGCGGATGAACTTTTGCCCACTGGGCAGTGGTGCATTAGCGGGTACGGCTTATCCAATTGATCGTCAAGCATTGGCACAAGGTTTAGGCTTTACAGGAGCGACTAAAAATAGCCTTGATGGCGTATCTGATCGTGATTTTGTAGTAGAGCTATTAAGTTGTGCGTCTATTTCGATGATTCACTTATCGCGTATGTCAGAAGACCTTATTTTTTATAACTCAGGCGAAGCCGGATTTATAGAGCTTGCCGATAATGTGACATCGGGCTCGTCGTTAATGCCACAAAAAAAGAACCCAGATGCACTGGAACTAATTCGTGGTAAAACCGGACGTGTTTTTGGTGCGTTTAGCGCCATGATGATGACCCTAAAAGCACTGCCACTTGCTTATAATAAAGATATGCAAGAAGACAAAGAAGGCATATTTGACGCTATGCCAACGTGGCTTGCCTGTATTCATATGGCACAAGCGTGTATTAAAGGTATTAAAGTCAAAGGCGAGCGTACACTTGCAGCGGCAAAAGGTGGCCATGCAAATGCAACTGAGCTTGCCGACTACTTGGTAGCTAAGGGCGTACCTTTTAGAGAAGGACACCATATTGTAGGTGTGCTAGTACAATTGGCCATTAGTGAAGGTAAAACGCTGGAAGACTTATCGCTTGAGCAATACAAATCTGTAAGTGACGTATTTGCAGATGATGTTTATCCGGTACTAGAAATTGACGCCTGCATTAAAGCGCGTCAAGCACTTGGCGGAACATCAATTGAACAAGTAACCAGCGCTATTAAAGCTGCGAAAAAAAAACAGCAAATAACGGTTCGTGATGCNAATTTAGACGATGTTGANTCGATTGCTAANCTNGTTCAGCANTGGGCTACGGTAGGCGAAAACCTACCACGNGCTAAAAGNGATATGGTGCANTCGATTAACGAATTTGCTGTAACCGAAATTAACGGCAAAGTATCNGGGTGTGCNTCACTGTACATTTACGACACAGGTTTNGCGGAAATACGTTCTTTGGGTATAGANCCACAAAGCGCAGTNTCAGGACAAGGGCGGCANNTAGTTGAACATTTATTAGCGAAAGCCAAAAAATTGGCGTTAAATAGAGTAATAGTGCTAACCCGAGTCCCAGATTTTTTTGAAAAACAGCGTTTTAGCTTTTGTACCAAAGAAAGCTTACCAGAAAAAGTAATGAAAGATTGTGAGCTTTGTTTACGTAAAGAAAACTGCGATGAAGTAGCAATGGAATATATTTTAAAGCTAAGTAATAAAGCGGAGATCCCGTGTAAATTCGTGGCTTAAACTCCCTAGATGTAAAAAACGTACGGGTTACCCTCGTGCGTTTTTTTATGGGTGAAAAATACTAATTTAAGTTATAAATATAAAGTTTTATGATTATTTTAAGGTATTAATTAAAAGTTGGCACAGTGGTTGCTTTTTGTTATAAGTGTAAAATGCAGTAACAGCTTAGATAAAAACGTTGCTGCTAAATATAAGGTAAATATAATTACCCTCTTTAAAAAGTGTAATACAAGATTGTGCCAACAATACAAAAATACCTATAAGGAATAATCACATGCAAGTTTCAGCTAACAACCAACTACAAATGCAAGCATACAATAAAACGCAACAATTAAAGCCAGCAATGGAACAAACTGCTAGCCCTAAAACCCTGCAATCTGATACAGTAAGCTTCTCTCAAGAAGCTATGGCGGCTAGCGGTACAGAACTTCAGCGTGGTGGAGTTATAGTTGATCCAAGCAAGCCTAAGTAAGTAATTAAGGTCATGAATGTTTTTAACTGAGTTTTTTGGTTTGTTTTCGCTATCGGCTTTTATAATGTGGGGCTTTTTGATGGCGTTTTTATTTAATGTTTTCGTTTATTCGCTAAATATTAAAAGAAATACAACTTTATTGCTCAGTTCATTTATTATGATGACTTCATATTCAGCGTCGGATCATTTCTTTACTTGGTTAGCAATTGATAACTCAGTTTATTTAGACTGGGCATTATACGATTACGCAACTATCACAGCCTTAATATTAGCCTATATATTTTTAAAAAAGACTACACCGTCTTTCTTTTATATTGTTATTGGGCTGATGGTTAACTCTTTGTTGAGTTTATGCATGTATTTAGACATGTACGTTTATAATAATAGAAATCCTTGGTTACTCTGGGATCTATATACATTCTCAGTAAATATAATCGATCTCATTATGATTGTCGCGTTAATTGTTGATCGAGATTTCCTCGGCTTACATAAGCTAAAAAGCAAAGTACTATCTCTTTCTAAAAAAACAACTTAAAATACAGTCAATAATTAATGTATCTACTAGACTTACTTTTAGCTGATTACGTAAGCGCATTTATACAATGGGGCTTTTTAATGGCCTTTTTATATTCGCTAGTGTCGGGTATTAATAAAGCAGATAAGTCATTAATCTATATAGCCGCTATAATGATATGCTCCTACACTTTTAGTGATTTACTGCCTATTTTAAATAATATCTACCTGGATTGGATTCTCTACGATTTACTAACAATTGCACTATTAATAGCCGCTATATTAATTTCTTATGTATTAACTTCTACAGCCAGTAATTATATTATTCTTGGATTATTTGTTAATGCTTGCCTAACACTCGCTATTTATTACGACTTGTATGTATTAAATAACATTGACGAGTGGTGGCTTTGGAGTGTTTATTCAATTGGCGTTAACGTTATCGATTTACTTATGATTGCAGTGCTTTTTATAAATAAAGACTTTTTGGGTTTGATTAAGCTCAAACGCTTTATTTTTAATCGTAATGTATTACAGCAGAATCAAATTGACCATTAGTGAAACAATAGGCCAATCAATAGGCGCTTTTATTTTATGGGGCTTTCTAATGGCGTTTTTGTACACGCTTGTGTCAAAAATTAATAAAAAAGACAAAGGTACTATCCATCTCGCTTTTATTATGATGACTTCATATTTTTTAAGTGCATTCCTCGATTATGAAACAGTAACACTTATAGATTGGGCAACATACGATGTGCTGACAATTGGTGTAATTATTGTGTGGGGTGTGTTGATTAAACAGCCTAAACCAATAGCATTTATGTATTTAATTTTAGGACTAAGTATCAATGCTTGTTTGTTTTTTGCTATGTATTACGATATTTATGTTTTAGAACAAACCGAAGTTTGGTGGTTGTGGACTTTGTATGCAATAGGGATAAACGTTGTTGATTTATTGATGGTGCTAGTATTAATTATAAATAAAGATTTTTTAGGCCTAGTATGGGTATGTAACCAAGTTAAAGCGCGCTATATGAATAGAGCTAGCGCACTTAAGTAATTCGCTCGTTAGTTTATTTACTGTAGCTACAGCCTAGCTTTTTATTTAGTGCAGCCATTACAATAGGGTCTACAAATTCGCTTACATCACCATTATGGCGTGCCACTTCTTTTACTAAGGTTGACGAAATAAACGAATTTCGCTCTGACGGGGTTAAAAATACACTTTCTAAATCTGGGTTTAGGCGTCGATTCATATTCGCTAGCTGAAATTCATAATCAAAATCAGAAACCGCTCTTATGCCTCTAATTAATACATTAGCATTGTGATCGCGTGCCAAATCAGCAAGTAAACCTGAAAATCCTATCACTTTTACATTATCTATATGAGTTAAAAGAGTATTAGCTAGAGCTACACGCTCATCAAGGCTAAAGCAAGGCTGTTTACTGGGGTTATGAGCAATAGCAACGATAACAGTATCAAACATCTTTGAGGCACGTTGAATTAGATCTGTGTGTCCGTTAGTTAGCGGATCAAAAGTACCTGGATAAATTGCAGTGATTTTCATAAAGTATCGCTATGTATTATTTTTAGCATTAGTGTAACAGTGTTTTTTATACAAATCAGCCTAGTAAGTGGCTTTAATTGTCACGACTAAGCTATTACACAGAGTGTTTAATTATGCTGTTTTTGTTTATACTAGACAACTTATTGTACGAATTGTAACTTGTTGAATAAAATAGAGTGTTAGTATATGAATACCAAGGATAAAATAATACACACCAGTATTTCATTGTTTAATGAGCATGGTGAGCGAGCGATATCAACTAATCATATAGCCTCGCATTTAAACATGAGCCCGGGTAATCTTTACTACCATTTTAAAAATAAAGAAGACATTATTCGCCATATTTTTGCGCTGTATAGTGAGCACTTGAGCACTCATTTTAAACCTATAAACAAAAATGATGATGCATTTAGTCAGTTAACGGTATATTTAGATTCGCTATTTGAACTGATGTGGCGCTACCACTTTTTTTACGACAATTTAGGCGATATTTTGGCGCGAGATACGCAGCTTAAGCAGGCTTATATTAATTTTCAACTAGAGCTGTTAGAGCAGGTGCGTAAAATAATACTTGGTTTACGTGATAGTGAAATGATTGCGATTAATGAGCAAGATGCGCTCGAACTTGCACATACGCTTAAATTAACAGTTAGTTTTTGGACCCCTTATATTAAAGCCCGCAGGCTCAGTGGCGCACTTGCCGAGCAAGATATTTATCATGGTATTTTAAAAGTATTAACTTTATTTAGAGCCTACAGCACAGATAAAAGTAGCGATAAAATGAACCAGTTACGCGAAAAATACACGCAACTTGCTCACTCAGCCCCAAGTATTCCGGCTGCTCTTAGTTCCTAGGCGTTAATTTTTTTGCTATAATCGCGCGCCCAATGCCTGGGAGCGCGAATTCCCGCAGTCTAAGAGTGAACTATGCTTAAATTTATCGTCAAACTACATCCTGAAATTGCCATCAAAAGCCGCTCGGTTCGTAAACGCTTTACCAAAGTGTTAGAAAATAACATTAAGATTGTACTGCGCCGTATTGACGAAAAAGTACAAGTTAGAAACAACTGGGACAATATCTCAGTAGTTACCCTACTTGAAGGTGAGCAAACACGTGCCACTTTTATTGATAGCCTAGCGCGAATTCCGGGTATTGTGCAGTTTATAGAAGTAACCGAAACGAGCTTTGAAACGCTTGACGATATTTATAAAAAAACCATTGAATTAGTTGGTCACACCATTGAAGGTAAAACGTTTTGTGTACGCGCTAAACGTATTGGTAAGCATGACTTTACTTCAACGGAGTTAGAGCGTTATGTGGGCGGTGGACTAAATCAGCATGTTGCCGGTGCAAGCGTAAAGCTAAGCCACCCAGAAGTAACGATACGCCTTGAAATAAAAGACGAGAAAGCTTACATAGTATCGCATACTCACCTTGGCATGGCAGGCTTCCCGCTGCCAACACAAGAAGATGTACTATCGCTTATGTCTGGCGGTTTTGATTCGGGTGTAGCCAGTTATCAAATGATCCGCAAAGGCGCTCGTACGCACTTTTTGTTTTTCAATTTAGGGGGTGCGGCGCACGAAATTGGTGTTAAACAAGCGAGCTACTACTTATGGAATAAATACAGCTCAACTCATAAAGTTAAATTTATTACCGTTGATTTTGAACCAGTAGTAGCAGAAATATTAGAGAATATTGAAAACAGCCAAATGGGTGTGGTGCTTAAACGCATGATGATGCGTGCAGGCAGTAAAGTGGCCGAAAAATTAAATATTCAAGCTTTGGTAACCGGTGAAAGTATTGGTCAGGTTTCTAGCCAAACATTAGCAAATTTAAGTGTTATTGACCGCGTAACCGAAACCCTTATTTTACGCCCGTTAATTCAACACGATAAACAAGAAATTATTAATATTGCACGTCAAATTGGTACGGCCGAAATGGCCGAAACGATGCCGGAATACTGTGGTGTTATTTCTAAAAAGCCAACTGTTAAAGCTAAAATAGAAGTAATAAAAGCAGAAGAAGAGAAGTTCGACTTTGATATTCTTAATACCGTAATAGAAAACGCACGAGTAATGGATGTGCGCGATATTGATGTAGAAGCTAAGCAGGAACTAAAAGAAGCTGAGTCGGTTGCCGATTTACCAGCTGGTGCAGTGGTAATTGATATTCGCTCTCCAGAGGAAGAAGAAGCAGCACCACTGGAAATTGATTCTATAGAAGTGGTGCATTTGCCGTTTTTTCGCTTAGCAACTAAGTTTGGTGATTTACCAAAAGATCAAGACTATTACTTGTATTGCGATAGAGGTGTAATGAGCCAGTTACAAGCGCTTATTCTACACGAACAAGGCTTTACTACGGTAAAGGTATATCGCCCGTAGAAGTTAACTATTTAAAAAGCGTGGTTTATACCGCGCTTTTTTTTGCTGCAATTTTAGCTAAAAGTTCATCGTTAAAAGGGGTTTTTATATTATAAAGCTTGCCTTGCTCGCTAATGTACCCACAAATTGCCATTATTTCAGTTGCTCTATTGTGAGCAACATCTTGTTGCATAGATGAGAAGTTCTCTGCGGTACGTGCCATCACATCATACGCACTGCTCAGTGCATTGATTAACGTTACATCAAGGTTTTTTGCCTTAGCAATATTACATGCTTCGGTTAGCAGGTTAATTATAATTGAGCAATATTGAGGCTCGCGCAACTGACCATTTTTAATGTTATGTAGCGCACTTAGCGGATTTATTGCTATGTTAACTAATAACTTATTAAAACGTAGCTGCTCAATATTCATAGACGCATTTAAAAGGGGGATCGCGGTTAATTGATCCGCCATAATTTTGCTATTTTTAACACCTAAGTTGTTACATCCGCCAATTATACTTTGCCCATTACCAGTGTGCTGTACTATATATTGGTTTGATTTAAACCCAGCCATNCTNGTNGTTAAAAAATAAAGCGCTTGGTGNTCATTNAGCTCACATTTTAACTGCTCTACATTACCCATACCGTTATGCGAAAGCACAACAGAGCAATGNTGAGGCAAAAACTGTTTTATTTGTGCAAATGCGCTTTGCACTTGAAAGGCTTTTACCGTAAATAAAAACACATCAAATTTAGGTAAACTATTAAGCTCATTTAATGAAATAAAAGAGGCATTTATTTTTTGTGAAGCACTGTTGTCACTACTGTAAAAGCGAGTGTTACTCGTACTTTTTCGGGTTAACACGCTTACACTATGCTGCGCACTTAAAAAGTGGGCTAATAATAAGCCTATTGCGCCGTCGCCAATAATAAGAATTTTAGCCATGAGAGTTCTTTTTACGTGGGGTTAAAATTGCTTTGATTATAAAGTAGCTTGCTGCGCCGGCAAAATCTGCAATAAAATCTGCGATTGATGCTTGCCTATATGGAAGTGCGTCTTGCATTATTTCTATTGCAGCACCGTAACCGGCTAATAAAAGTATTTGTGCGTATAAAGGGAGTTTAAACGCTTTATCCATTATTATGGCAAGGATGAAAAATATCCCAAAGTGGGCTACTTTATCAACATGAGGAAACAGGTTGCCAACCCCTTTTATTTCTTTCGCAAATAAAAAGGTAAACACCACAATACTAATTAAAAAAATTGCTTGATAAACACGCCTTGTCACAACAAATCCTAAAATCGCTTAAAAAAGAAACCGTAGTATATCAAACTAATTTAGTATCGCACCTGAACAAGATGCATAAAAGTGTAAAGATTTATAGTTTTAGCGTTATAATCGCTTTAATAAATTAAGTATAAAATTAAGATAAAATAGTTAGGAGAAATCAATGCCTTCATTTGATATTGTATCTGAAGTAGAAATGAACGAAGCTAAAAACGCAGTTGATAATGCAAACCGTGAACTAGAAACTCGCTTTGACTTTAGGGGAGTTGATGCATCGATTGAGCTAAATGATAAAGTAATTAAGCTTAAAGCCGAAGCTGACTCTCAGGTTATACAATTATTTGATATTTTAGCGAGTAAAATTTCTAAGCGTGGTATGGATGTATCAAGCCTTGAATTGCAAGATATTAGCCGAGCGGGTAAAAATGTTTTTCGTAACGTTGGTTTAAAGCAAGGTATTGAAAAAGAGATGGCTAAAAAAATAGTTAAAGCCATTAAAGATTCAAAAGTTAAAGTACAAGCCGCCATTCAAGGTGAAGAAGTACGCGTAACAGGTAAAAAGCGAGATGATCTTCAAGAAGCTATGCAAGTAGTACGTAGCGCCGATTTAGGCCAGCCATTTCAGTTTAAAAACTTCCGCGATTAATAAAACAGATTACAGATATTATAGAGATTAGGAGACTAATTTTTAAAAAATTTGTGTTAAAAAAGCCAAGCTACAGCAATGAAGTTTGGCTTTTTTGCTATTAGTAGCTTGATATGTAATTTAACTCTTTTAAAGTGATTGTTGAGGGTTTATATCGTTAAAAATCAAACTTTGGCTATATAGACGTCTATTGACATTTGTAAACAAAATACTCACAATAGCGACCTATTTTCAAGGTGCTTGCTTAATACCTTTGTATACGTTTCAAAGTATTGAAATTAACAGCAAGATAATCGGGAAGTTGGTGCGTTTTCAAGACGATAACAACCCCAACACTGCCCCCGCAACGGTAAAGTATTAGCAGCTATTATAGTGTTGACTGAGTCCGGAGACCGGCCTTGAAGTAATCTTACTTATTAACATCTTTGCGGTGGGCAAAGGTAGGGGACATCATGTTAAATAAATCAGCACTTGGCGTTGCAATTTCTGCCGCGCTTTCATTTTCTGTGTCTGGCGCAGAGCAATCAATTGAAAAAATAACCGTTACAGCTAATAAATTTGAGCAATCAATCAATGACGTTTTAGCAAGTGTAAATGTTATCGAGCGTGCAGAAATAGAAGCAAGCAACGTACGCGATTTACCAACGCTATTAAGTAAACAAGTTGGTTTTCAGGTTAATCCAAACGGTGGTTTTGGTCAAAGTACAGGTGTGTCACTTCGTGGTACTGGCTCTGGCGATGCGTTGATTTTGATTGACGGTGTACGTACAGGGTCTGCAACACTTGGACAAAAAGCACTAAATAATGTCCCTTTAAATAGTATTGAACGCATTGAAATTATTAAAGGCTCTCGCGCGGCTATTTATGGCTCTGACGCACTCGCGGGCGTAATTAATATTATCACGCGTGAGTCAGATAACTTATCTGTGAGTGCTACGTTTGGTTCTGATTCTTATCAAGATTATCAGGTGGCTGGCTCTGTAAAATCAGGCGATGTTACTACTGCGTTTAACGCAGGTTTTGAAAAAACTGATGGTTTTGATGTACTCCAAGGTGTAGCACCAGATGAAGATGGCTATGAAAATAAGAATCTTGGTTTTAAAGTAAATTATACCGATGCACGCTACGGCAACTTTAAGTTATTAGGCCAATACAGTGAAGGCTATGTAGATTACGACAATCGTTTCAGCCCAGCCACAAGTACTGTAGAAACAGGTGATTTTAAAAACTATCAGCTTTCTGCAGGTTGGAATAAAAACTACACTAACCAATCGCACAGTATTGATATTGCTATTTCAACAGATGATTCACACGATACCTCAGCATTTGGTGTAAATGATTTTATAACGAAACGTGTGCAATTGGATTATAACGGTCAATATACATTATCTGAAGAGCTTAATATTAGCGGCGGCGTTAACTTGTACAACGATGATGTATCTCGTAGTACAACGCAGTATGGTGTACAAGAGCGTGATGTATTAGCTGTATTTGTTGGTGCTTATTATAATACAGAGAAAGTGTTAGCTAATTTAACTGTGCGTCAAGACGATGATGAACAGTTTGGTGACGAAACGACTTACACTGCAGCAGCTGGCTATCATTTATCTGAAGACGCAACCTTTAGAATAAGTCAAAGCACTGGTTTTAAAGCACCTACATTTAACGATTTATACTTTCCGGCTTTTCCTGGTTTTCCACCTTCATCTAATCCTGATTTAGAGCCTGAAAAATCATTAAACCGAGAGATTGGGTTAAATGTAGATTTTGATATAGCAAGTGTTGATGTTGCTATTTTTAGAAATGATATTGAAGATAAAATCTCTTTGGATTCTAACTTTTTTCCTATCAACTTAAATGAAGCACGCTACGAAGGGGTTGAGTTTAGCCTGTCACAACAAATTTTGGGTTTCGATAGTAATCTTAACTTTGCTTATTTAAGTGCAGAAGACGAAGAAACGGGCGCAGAGTTACGTAATGTTGCTAAACGTACATTTAATTGGGAACTTGCAAAACAGTTTGGTGCGTTTGATGCGAGCTTAGACATGCAATATCGTAGTGACCGACAAGGTGCTGTGACGCGTTTAGGCTCATACACGCTTTGGAACTTAGCGGGTAATTATCAAGTAAATGAACACATTGAGGTTTCGCTTCGTGTAGAAAACTTATTTGATAAAGAGTATAACGTGGTTGACTCAAGCACTGATTCTATAACGGGTGAAGTATATTACTACAACACACCAGAGCGTCGCTTTTTTGCGGGCGCAAGCTACCAGTTTTAGCCGTCTTTAATGCTTTTAATGCCTTTAATAGATAAAGATTATTAAATTAAGCTGAAAATACAAAAGCCCGATTTAAATCGGGCTTTCTACTGAGTAGTTAAACTTAGCTAGTCAGTTAAAAACTCTTTAAATACGGTTTCAAACTTATGTAATTTAGGTGCTATTAAAATACTACAGTAACCCTGCTGTGGGTTTTCGTTATAGTAATCTTGATGATAATGCTCTGCTGGATAATACGTAGTGGCAGGGCTGACTTCTGTCACAATTGGCTCACTCACATGGCTTTGCAGTTGAGCTATCATTTCATTGGTTTGCTTTAGTTGAGCCTCATCGTGATAGTAAACAACACTTCTATACTGTGTGCCTATATCGTTACCTTGGCGATTTAATTGTGTTGCATCATGCAAAGTGAAAAACATTGCTAGCAGTGTTTCAAAGCTAACTACAGTGGTGTCAAATTCAACTTTAACAACCTCAGCGTGCCCGGTTGTGCCAGAGCATACAGAATTATAGGTTGGGGTGTCGGTTTCGCCACCGGTATAGCCAGAACTTACATCTAATACGCCATTTACACGTCTAAATGCTGCATCTATACACCAAAAACAGCCGCCACCAAAGGTAGCGACTTGCGTTGTTGAACTCATAAATACTCCAAAATAGCTGTAAGTTTAGATTATGCAGAGCATAAGTCTAAAGCGTCGTAACAACAAGGTTACGACGCTATTAGGAGGTTAGATCTCTTCGAATGGCTTTTTAGCGGCTTGTTTATCAAGTTTTTGCTGCAAAAACTCAGGTGACTGTGTATTGCGCGCAAGTGCATAGTAAGCAGCAGGTACTACAAACAGAGTCAGTAGGGTTGATACAACAACACCGGTAAACACTACAACACCAATTACCATACGGCTTTCTGCACCCGGGCCCGAGGCTAAAACCAGAGGTACCGCACTCATTACAGTGGTTAATGAGGTCATAATAATAGGGCGTAGGCGCTGCGTAGCGGCTTGTAAAATAGCTTCGCTAAACTCTACGCCTTTGTCGCGTAGTTGGTTAGTAAACTCAACAATTAATATGCCGTTTTTAGCACTTAACCCTATGAGCATCACAATACCTATTTGGCTGTAAATATTGAGCGTAAGTCCTGTGGCCCACAAGCCAAACATAGCACCCATTAAGCCAAGGGGTACGGTAAGCATTATTACAAATGGGTGCATAAAGCTTTCAAACTGTGCCGCTAGTACTAAAAAGGTAACCGTAAGTGCTAAAATAAACACGTAGGTCATGGCCGAAGCACCTTCATAAAACAACTGCGATTCGCCTTTGTAGTCAATCGCGCCATCTATGTTGTTTTCTTCCATGGCCACTTTGTTTAAAAAGTTAAGTGCTTGCTCAAGTGTATAACCATCGGCTAAGTTGGCGCTTAAGGTAATTGCACGCATACGGTTGTAGCGGTTTAAGCGCGATGCGGTAGCTTCTTCTTTTAAGCTAATTAAACTATCAAGCGGGACTAGCTCGCCACTGCGTGATTTAAGATAAATGTTTGATATATCAGTAGGGTTGGCAAAGTCTTCTTTAGTGCCTTTTAAAATAACGTCGTACTCTTCGCCGCGATCTATAAAAGTAGTAACACGACGCTGACCTAGCATGGTTTCGAGTGTACGCCCTACATCAGATACAGAAATACCTAAATCGGCCGCTTTGTTTTTATCTATGCTGACTAAAAACTGTGGGAATGTTTCTTTGTAATCATGATCGATTCTAACCAGTCCTGGATTTTTCTCAGCGCGCTCTATAATACGGTCGCGCCAATCGGCTAGTTGTGCGTAATCGTTACCTTGTAGTACAAACTCGATTGGGCGTGATGAACCACCGCCGCCAATGCCTCGGCGCATAATAGCAAAGGCTCGCACGTCGGTAACTTCCTGCAGTTTAGTGCTTATTTCGTCCATTATTTCCCAGGTAGAACGTTGGCGTTTGTCCCAATCGGCCATACCTACAATTGCTACACCGCCACTGCCGCCCCAGCCTGGTACGCGCACGAGTACGCGGCTTAGCTCACCAGATTCAGAGTAAGGCATTAAGCGATCTTCAATTTTACTCATGTTAGCGGCATTGTTCTCATAACTGGCGCCTTCAGGGCCACTCATCATAACAAAAAAGGTACCACGGTCTTCTTTAGGTGTTAGCTCAGAGGGTATTTGAGTAAATAATGAATAACTTACAAAGCCAGCTAATAATAAGCTGATCATTAAGCCCCATTT
>LV_Brine_h2_0102DRAFT_1000042_pt1 | contig 45467 bp, 59 predicted proteins | sample LakVidmifraction_3_FD_10600 | JGI IMG/M metagenome (IMG submission 10600)
GTCAACAGCCTTACAAACTCCTATGCACTTTCATTGCATAGGGTTTGAAGTCTGATATTCAATGTTTTAAAAAAATAGCTTTTTAAGAGACGTTCATTTGAGGTTGTTTTTTTATTTAGATAGGGTCTAAATGACTGATTATAAGGGCATAAACTTGAATAAAGTTTCTTAAAATGTGGTTTTTTTGTTTACATTTTCGTATATTTAACTATGTTAAACAATCAAATATTAAACGTTATGAGTAACACAAAGACAGCAGCAAAAAAAGAAACTGCAAAAACCGTAAAAGCGCAAAACACAAAAGGCGCAAAAGTTGAAAAATCAACTGCGAAAGTTGACGAAATTTTAAACCCAACTGCAGACGGCAGGATTAAAAAACTGGAAACCCTTAACAGGCTTGCCGAGAAAAAACAGAAAATTGACCGAAAGTTAAACGAGCTCACAAACTACAACGCGAGCAATGACGGGCAACATGCAGAAATGAAATTTGCCGCTAATAACGGCTATCATTTTACAATTAGTAATCCTGTTACTATCGAAAAGCTTTTAGCAGGGATCCAAACCGAACTTGAAGGACTGCAGAAGAAAACAGAAAACGAAATTTTAGAATTTTCAATTTAACCAATTAAAAACCCCGGGACCGTTCGCACCGGTGCCGGGGTTTAATTCAAATCTCTACCCATTATGACAACAAGTAAGAAAAACAAAAGTAAATCATTCCTATTTAGCGAGCAAGTTAAATCAATACTTCACGCTCACGGACTTTCAAAAGTTTTCAATTATTCAGATTATACATTTTTTAAGGCAAAAGCAAAAACAGCTTTTAACCCTGTACAGGCAATTGCGCAAATGTTTATCGCTGAATACAGAAACCAAAGCGACTACAACCAATACCAATTTTAAACTATCTACGCCATGACAACAAATATTTTTGATATAGCCGAAGTAAGTATCTCTTACAAGTTTGGCAGAATCACAGCCGACAGAAACAAAATTAAATCTTCTCAATGCGCTTCAATAATAGCCAGAGAAGCAGCAGCCGACCATATAGAACACTATGAGTGTTTTTATATTATGATGCTTAACAATGCTAACCAGGTGTTAGGTATATCCCGAATTTCCCAGGGCGGTATCACAGGCACTTTAGTCGATGTAAGGCTAATATTTCAAAATCTACTAAAAGCCAATGCAACCGCTTTTTTAATGTTTCACAATCACCCCAGCGGAACATTAAAACCCTCTGAAGCCGATAAAATAATTACTAAAAAAATAAAAGAGGCTACCCAGTTTTTTGACATCAAATTATTAGACCACCTAATAATAACAAGTGAAGACTATTTAAGTTTTGCAGATGAAGGCCTGCTTTAAAAATGATTAAAACCCAAAATATTACCAACTGCGTTAAAATTTTTCAACGCAGTTGGTAATATATATTCTTAAATTTCAAAAAAAATCGCCCCTGGCGGGGCGGGCTTGGTTTTTAACAAAAGTTAAAGTTCTAAGAAAACCTTCAAGATTTAAAGAAATATATTTTAAAACAGGCTCAAAAAATTAACCCATAAGTTTTTATTACTCTCCATTTAAATCAAACCCCTTACTTTCGGCATACTTTAATATCTCGGCACACATCTCATAATTTTCCTTCGCTTCTTCTTCAAGGAGCCTTTGCTTTAACCTTCTTTCCGATAAATCACCATTTAAACCTATAACCGTGATTCCCCCTTTTTTATTTCCTCCTGAAGCGAACCAATTATTAAAAGATTTTTCAGAAACAGGTTTGACCATATATAAATCTTGACATTCATCTGTAAAAATCTCAGTAAAATTCAAACCATTAGATCGAGAAGGATTAGAAGAAATACAACGCCGAACAACGTCTCCTTCTCTCCATTCCACCGTAATTTCCGGACTTCCATTTTTGGCGAAAATTAAAGCCAACTCAATTTCCTTTTGACTCATTTCGGTAAACTTGAGCGTTACCCTTTCAATCTGGCCTTGCTGCTCAAGCCACTCATAAATAACAGAGGGATTTTCTTTAACAAGGGATCTTAAATATCTTTCTGCTTCAGGTGTCATAATAATTCGATTTCCTCAAATATACAAAATAAGTCATTCCCCCTTCGGGGGCTAGGGGGCCTCTAATAAGTCCCGGGATCTATCACCGTGCTACTCACTTTTTTATCGGCCAACCTTACCCAATCGCGGCGATATACCAAGTATTTAAAGGCATCAGAAAAGTTCGTACTGTACAAGGGTAGTTTTTTTAGTGGTAAATTCTTTTCGTTGTCTTTATCCTTTTTGATGATCGTATTGCCATTGCGGTCTTTCCCTATTTTTGTTTTTGCCAGTTCTAAACTACTTTTTAATTCCCGGCATTGGTGCCTATCCATCCGCATTTTTGGGAGTTCTGGGTAATACTCGCCCAGTAGTTTCTTTACAAAAACAAATTCCTGTTCCTGGGAAATTGTCGCCTGGTTACGGCTCATTAAATTCACACGCCAATCGGTAGATTTCCCCTCATATTTCTCAATATGATTTTTAATTTCCGTAGCCCAGTCGCGCTTTACTTTCTCGTACTGATTCCCCGAACGATCATAGTACATATCTAGCACCTTAGTTTTATGCCCTTTAAAGAAATCTATAAACTTTTTCGCCAGTTCCTTACTACTTTCTGGCGCCAGCGTGTACAAGTTTTTCAATAGATAATAATAGCGGCCCGCAGGCTGCCCTAAAACCATACTACACTGGTTCCCAAAATCGATTCCGCACTCCAGGGGTTTGTCGTGCTTAATGTAGCGAAGCCCTTGAGAACTACCTTCAATTTTATCGCCTATGCTAAAATTGCTCTTGTAATAATCAATCAGCAGACCATCATCATAATAATGATGCGTGCCCAGGTTCATATAAAAGCGCTCCCCGGCTTTTAATTCACTTTTAAGGGAAAGGATCGCGCTTTTAAATTCCTCCAGACCTAAACTCTCCAGGGCAATTTTAAAATAGTTCTTCCGCAAGATCTCGGCATTGGTAAAACTGGAAACCGTGTAAAACATTGTGAGGTCCATTCGCGATTTTACCCATAACTGGTACCAGATCACATATCTATTCTGTAAACTTTTAATCCTGGCCTTATTGCCTTTTTTCTTAGCTTTTATCAGTTTTATCCGTAAATCGTTCAATTCTATTCCCGCCTGCAGGGCTGCAATTACCTGCTCTTTGTTCATATCCTTCTCTCGGTCTAGGATCCAGTCGTGCTCGCCGTCTCCAATATTCGGCATATCGGTAGTGGCGGTAATGCCTAAAAAGTAAGGGGAGTGGCCAAACTGTACATAATCGCCACGTAGTGCTGGGAAAAGCTTTTTAAGCTTATCGTAATTACAATTTTTTGCTTCATCGATAAAGAAATGCTGATAAGAGTTACCCGCCAAAGAGGTAGGCTGCGCCAGGGAACCAAGGTTAAAAAAATGCCCATTAAAGGTAGAAATCGTATGCTTATACGTCATTGGCGGCTTGTAGGGCTTATCAAAATTTTTCGGTGGGCGTTCATCTACCACAAAATGAACACCTTCACGCCAGCCACGTCGCTGCGTCCAACCCTCCAACAGCGAGGGCACAATATTCCGCAAAGCATTATCATAAGTATCGGCCACAAATGCAGAGTAGGCCCGGGGCATATCGTAAATAACGTTCTGGCTACGCTCTGCCTGTATCTCGGTAGTTTTGGAGGTGCCACGGCCACCAACTAAAAATAAATCCTTCGGACTTATTAAATCAATGGTCTGGTTTATCCAGGACGAGTACGATATCTCGGCCTGCTTGGAGTTTTTAAGACTTTCTGGGATCTGCATCTGGTAAAAATTCTAAGTTTCCTAATCCTGCTTCCTGGGCAGCGAGCTCTTTTACTTTTTCTGAAATTTCATTAGGCAGGGAGTTTATAAATTCGGCCAGTTCTTTCTTAGGCTGTGGTTTTTTACCAAGATCAGACATATTCGTGGTGTAGATTTTAATCATTTTATCATAAGCACCATCGGGGATATCGGTTTCATCTTCAAAATTGGCCACAACAACATCTTTCAGTTCCACCAGCATTTTATTAACCTTAGCGGCATCGCTCACATCTTTCATTTGCACCGTAGAGAAAGAGATGATTTTCTCCATTTTACCGGCTATGATATTTAACCAGGTACTTTTGGAGAGCTCCACATCAGAAAAGAAATATTCCATTGCCTGGTTAAAAGCTTTATTGGCTAGATAGCGTGAAAGGCCTTCAACCTTTATTAGATGATTCACAATAGCATCTTTACCGCCGTAACGATCTATTCGGTGATGCATTCCACGAATCTTATCCATAAGGTCCAGGTAATCTATAATCTCCTGGGGAGCGTCATCGGGATCACCATCATCTATAAAAGCATAAATGTGCTCCAGAGAAACATCTTCTATCTTATTAAGCTTTGTGATTTTATTCTTCATTATAGTAAGTTTCACCCCCAAATAAGATTTGCTCTTTCAGGTTTTCAACGTGAACGGCATCTTTATTTTTCTGCCAAATCTGCATTGCGGTAAGATTTCCCGCTTTTGCAGTCTCCAGGGCTTTTTGATTAATCATAAAATCGGCTTCCAGCCTGCCTTTATCATAATGATGCCGCACCAGGTTCGCTTTATCCAACCAGGCTTGCATAAATGCCGACTTATCGTAGCCCATCACCTTCGCAATTTGCTGCGGACGGTAATTGCAAGCGGCGTAATCCTCCAGCTCCTCAAGCTCTTCCTGGGATAATCTTATTTTTTCAGGCATCATTTTTTATAACTTCCTTCCACGCTTCTTTTTACTCGATCAATTTGGCGCTGTCTAAGCCACATTAAAGCTTCTTCAAGTTTAGTTATCACTAAACTTGATTCCCGGCTTGGTACCAGTTTACTTTTAAACTTAAGATCGTGAATCATTACACCTAATAAATGCTCGTGTAAAGTGCCATTTCTTTTTTCAACATTTTCATCACCTAATTTGCTACCTCTAACAAAACGAATTTCAACAGGCTGCGGAATAGAGTAATACTCTCCATTGCTTGCTTTTTTACCTACTGTTTTTTGGATACCCTTACCATCTATCACTTCGTATTCCGGAATTCTGTAAGTGGTTCCTTCTTCTATAATTTCAAAATCTTCTTTTAAATCAATTTCCATAATTGTTGTTTTAAACTATTAAACAGCCTTCAAGCTGCCACCATCGGCAATATGTCTCGCTTTTTCGGGCGCAAACAAATCCATTCTAAAATCAAACAATCCTTTGCTATTAGCAAAGGTGTACTGCTCCATTTGGGCATTTTCTGCCCAGTTCCCACTCCCCTCAATCACATAATAATTGGTTTGCCCTACCCCTTCGGGAGAGTTGGAGGGGGCTTCCAACAGGCAAACTTTACTGTGGTTCCAGCCAAACAACACTTTTAAATTTGGGTGTGCTGCAGCTACGCTTAACAGCATATCTATGGTAGTGGGGTTTCGCTTTATCATAGAGTCCGATATTAACAGCGTGATTTCGTCTATCATCCCCGCAGTATGCATTTCTATAAGCGAATTAATTACCCGGCGGCTTATACTGTACGTACTCGCGTAAAGGCTTCTTATTTTGAGTGTCTTGGCCACAAAGGGAATAAAAGTAAAGGCATTAAAGGAGTTCCAGGTTTGCAGAAAAAAGAACTCTTCTTCTTCCGGGAGCCGCTTTAAGTTTTTATCCAGGTGTGTTACATTTTCAAAATGCGCAAGCAGGTATTTATTGGTAAAATGACGATGCGGATCCTCCTGAATAGATGGATCCGCTTTTTTTTTCTGAATATCAAAAAACCTGTTTTTAGCCATTATTCTTCTTGTATCGGTGCTCCAGTAATTCTTTCTCCAGTAACAACCGGTTAAAAGTCGTTTTAAACTTTTCTTTTGCCGGGCCTTTAAGCTTTTTAAGCTTTTTCTTATCCCGAGACACATTGGCTCGCACTGTGTGTAACCTTCTAACTACCTGTAAATCGCCAAGCGCACGCACATCTCGTTCTATGGCCAATTTCCAAAGTTTGGGGTGTTTGCCTAGCACTTCACCTTCTTCTTCAAAATAGTCCAGCTCTTCAAAAATTACCCGGTTTTCTGTCCAGTTACGTACTGCAGCAGCTATTTTATTCCCCAGGGCTTCATCTAATTTTTTATTCTCTTTTGCAGCCTTGGTAAGCTGCTCGTAATAAGCTTCAAAATTGCGATGCGCAGTGATCTTATCGGCCACTAAAACCTTAAATTCATCGGGGCAGTTAGCATCATTTAAGAAACTATACTGCTCCCGAATAGGTTTATCTAGGCCTTGCTGTGCTTTTTTTTTGCAGCCGAGATAAAATCCTTAATGGTATCCCCCTTTTGATCTTTGGGATCTTCATTAATGTAATCGCTTAAAGTAGCAGCAAAAGACTTCGCAGAATTATAAGATTCAGCTTCTACATCAAAACCGCCAAGATCTTTTTTCAAAAATTCAGCTTTTTCAGATGCCGCAGCAACTTTTTGTTTTTCGTGATCGATATCAGCTTCATCGTTCTGCGAAGCTTCTTTTTCTTCAGTAGTCACCTTGAGCTGAGTCGAAGGGTCAACCTTTTGTTGCTTTACTTTCTCGGCTTCATACGCATCCCGGGCAGCAATAAATTGAGACAATTCGCCCATTTGATCAATAATATCTTCTGGGATTTTATCACTTGGCCTATTTATTTCTTCATTCAGAATTTCTTCACATTGCTTTAATTCCTCTAAATCGGTTTTTTCAAAATCTATTTCTTCAACAGCTTGGCGAAGTAATTTTAAAGCCCCGTCAAGACGTTCTCCTTCTAACTTCGCTTCGGTCTTTTTAGATTCCTTTTTACTTTGATTTCTATAATTTGCAAGGGCTAAATCTGATATGTCGTGCAGCTTTTTAAGCTGATACAATAAATCTTCCAAACGAGCGGGAGAGTAGCCCAGGCTATTCATATACCTTACCTGGCTATTATCGTGATTTTTACTCTTGCGATAAAGCGCCAGGGCTTTATTAAATTGCTCCTGCGGATTTCCTTCCCCGCTGGCCAAAAATTTTAAAACGTCATTTTTCATAATATTCAGTTTTCGTCATTTTAATTAGTTGTAAATATTGCAATAACCCACGGCTCGTGGTGTGACAACAAAAAACCCCCGCAATTGCAGGGGTTCTTGACATAAAAAAAACAACCAACTTAACTTTATGCAGTTCTCGTTTGTTCTATTAAATACGTAGTCGCACCGGCTTTAAACACCTGTAAAGAAATAGTCGCATTTTTTAGCGCAGTCCAATCAGATGCTTCCGCTAAAATAACGTCTATACTCGGCTCGGTAGTTCCGGGGCCACTGGTTAATACAGCAGAATCAGAGCCACCGCCACCAATTAGGCTTACTACTTCTCCATGAGCAAGCTCATTAGAAGCAAATTCAACAGCAGTTGCAGCTATCGTAGAGGCTTCCAACTGGTACCTATATCTATTAGCTACGGTTAAGGCAATAGCCTCTGGAACAACAGTAACAGGAGCATCAAAAGACAGCGAACCGGTGTAATTGTAAGGCACCTGGTCTGTTCTTTGTGTTTGCTCAAATACTACATTCCACATAGTCCCGTCGTTATCGTCTTGAAACGCCGGCTTCATCTTCATAGGAGAGCAATGGGTACCGTAAACAGTCTTATTATCATCTCTGCAAGTCCCGGCGATTAATATCCAATCTTCCCCAAGGGCGCCATTTACAAACTCTCTAATTTCTACAGAATTCCCAGGATGCGATCCTTCAAACTTTTGTGTGATACCTACAGCATCTTCATCTCCTTCACTTTCTCCACTTCCCGCTTGTTTGCTAGAAGTAAGATAAATTTGAAGCATTTCGAAACCATCTTTTAAAATGAAATTCCCGTTCAATACAACGCCCCCGGCTCCAATAGCTGGCCAGGCAAGTATATCACTACTTCTTATCGCCGTAAGGTTAGGTTCTTTTGGCGTTGGCGCACCTGCAGATCTTCTTGCCGGCTTAGGTACACTCTTTAAAATATTTTGCATAATTAAATTTTTAAAAAAGAGGGGCATTACAGCCCCTCTGTGATTATTCGGTTACACGGCAATTTCCCGGTTAACTTCTGTCCATACCCCGTCTATTCTTACCAGCTCTATGTAGTCTGCTTTTGTAGCAAGAACAGCATTAGAATCTACAGCAATATTTCCAGCCACATTTTGTACGGTTAACGTAGTAGTGGCTTTATCGGTCCCGTAAATAGTGATTTTCTTCTCGTCAACCCCATTTATAATTTCGGTAAGCGTTTCGCTTTGCGCACCTGCAAAATAGTATTCGCTATGTGCTTTTGCATCTACCACAGCTCCTTCAAACTTGTTATCGGTATCTGCGCTTGGCACTTCTGGCTCGCTTGTTCTTCTAAGCTCTTTTAGCTTCCCGTCTGGCTGCGCATACAAGACTAAAGTACCGCCATTGTTTAATGTGAAATCGGTATCTAAAAGCAAATCGGTATTCTTTTTCACAACTTTAGCAGCTGCCATTTCTGTGTTACCGGTAATTTTAATTACCTGGCCTTTTTTCGCTCCTTCAATCGCTGCTATATCGGTTTTAAATTCAGAATCTACTTTCATATTTTGGAAATGCACCTTTAAAATTCCGGTAGCATCGTCAAATACAGGTACAGTAGTAGAAGCAGGGAAAATAGGTACATCGTTACTCCATACCACCTGGCGCTCAAACATTGCTGGTTCCCCAGGCAATAATTTAGTACCTACAAACTGTAAGCGGATCCCTAATCGGTAATCTGCAAAAATATGGGTATCACGTTTTTCGTGCTGAATGGTGAATTTTCCTTTTTCAGAAACATTATAATCCATAATCTCCACATTCTTAGACTGGGTAATGGCCATAAATCCTGTTTTGGTCATGTCTTGAAGCTCCTGGAACATAATGTTAGGGAAATCAATTGGGTGATTTCTTTTATACTCCATACGGCCTTCATTCTCGCTCATATGCAATTGATAAACAGTTCCAGCTTTTTCGCGGTACCATTGTAATTTCTCTGCAGAAATTTGCAGTTCCAATCCTGGGCGCTTTCTGTCCTTCTCTGGAATTCTTTCAATAAGTTCTTTTACATAATCAAGAATTCCGGCCTTGGTAGGTTCGCCCATAGCAAAAGCACGGTATTTTTTCACCACATCACGGTAAAACCAGTATAAGAACAATAATCCATCTTGAGAGTTAACCGCTTCCCCGGGGTTACCGTCACCTTCTGGAGTCTCCACGTGAATCCCGTTAATTTGAGCATTTCTATCATCTACTTTTTGTTGCTTCACCAGTTCGGTAAGCAAGAAACCTATAAAGCTCATTTTCCAAGGATGAGAACCTACTTTATTGTACATTCTAATCCAGGTATTCTCAATTTCCTGCAATTCATACCCATCAAAAGTGATGTCTATTTTCTTACGGAAAACACGCCCGGTCTCTGCAGCGATCTTAAATTTATTCTTTGGCTTCCAACCTTTAGATCTACCCTGAACAATTTCCCCTGGAATAATTCTTCCGGAAGAATTTCTGTCCAATACTCCAGAACGTCTGGACCATTCTTTTGGCAGTTCTTCAAAATCGTTGAATAAGCTTTCTAAAGCCTGGGGGTTTTCCCTTACAAAATGCTCGGCATCTTTCTGTAATAATGGAATATATGCATCATCTTTAAAGTCGGTAGCCTTAGCCCCGCCTTGTTTTAGTCGCATATTCCACGGCCGGCCTTCAAAGGCATCATAATCCTTCCCTGTAGCAAACAGGTGAGTAGCGCTGTGTTTCATATTTTTAGCTTCCTGGTTAATAATAGCCAAAGGCGAATCCCCTTCAGACTCATCCATCAATTTCTTGAGAATGGCATCCTGGTCCTTTTGCTTTTTGTTGAATAGCTTGATTTGAGCCGATAGCTGTGCGTTAGAGCTTTCGTCTCCCTCTTTAGCATTAGCACCGTCGGGATCGTTCACCATTTGCTTTTTTTCCTCGTCGGTAAGACTCGTTTCATCCAGAAGCTTTTGCATTTCTTGTTTCGCTTCTTTCAATTCTTGCTGAGATTTTTTCAGCTCCTCGTTTTCATCCTCATTTTCGGCCATCTTTACGATTTCCTTATTAAAGGCTTCAAGCATTTTCTCAGTGTCATCTTCACCGAGGGTTCCTTCCAGCTTTTTCATCTGGTCGTCGCTAAAGGCGACTTTACCATCGGACACAGGAATTTCCTTTGCGCCCAATAGTTTCTTTACGTAGGCCGATGTTTTAGCCAGCATTGTAAAATTCATAGTTCAGGGGTTTAAATATTAATTGTTAGCATAATTATTCAGTTCATTCATTACATCTATATGATCTACGGCATCCTGGAAACTACCAGAACCGTCTAGCATCCCGTATTCCATCCCAAGATCAAAACCAAAGGTTTTACCTGTAAGCACTCCGGTAGCTTCTTTCAGTTTCCCGGCACGGCCAAAACGAACGCCGTTTTGAAACTTCCTGGCAATAGGGGACAGGTGTTCTTCTTTTATCTGGTCATACTTTCCTTCGCGTGCCAGGTGAAATGCTTCATTCTTATGTTTAGATTCTTTTGGGGTGATGTCGTGAAATACGTAGCCTTTTTCTTCCATAACCGCGCGGGTATCTACAAATGAGAAAACCACGCCTACACTTCCAACTCCGCTGGAGACTTCATTATCTGCCAGGATTTTATCGCAAACAGAAACGATGGCCCAATAGTGCAAGCTGTAAGCAGTATCTATTAAGCCGATAACCGGTTTCTTTTTTTCTTTTGCAAACTGTAGGAATAATCCTATAGCACCTACAGAGCCGCCGGGGCCATCCACATTAAAGACAATGCCTTTAATGTTTGGATTTTGATTTGCAAAGCGTAAAGCGCCTACAATCTCATCGGCACCATAAGTACAGAGATCACCGCGTTTAATTACCGGACCAATCATATTCACAACAGCTACAGATCCTTTGGGGATTTCCAGTTCTCCATCTTCATCTGGTAGCATCCTTTTATTGTTCTTGTCGAAAATATCCAGAAGCGCTGCAGACGATTCCCCAAAAACCAAATCTTCGCCGCCTATTATTTTAGAAACAATTGGAGCAAAAGAAATAATGCTTTGGGTATCCAAAAGCCATTCGCCTTTATAAATGTCTTGCAAAATGGGGTTGACCTTCATTGTAAATCTATTTAAAGGCTAAAGTATAGGAAGGGCTAATTTTACGGTGTGACAGGTTTTAACGGCATTTTAAAATACAGCGCCAACAAAATAACCTGTAAAAAAAGCGCCAATTGCGCCAAGGGCCCATAAAAACCAATTTGATTTAGGTTTTGAGATTTGTTCAACCTGGTATAAGTTTTCCATAAGTAAAAACGAACGCTTCCAGGAAGAAACTTCATTTTGGGATTCTTGAAAAGCAGATTGATACTTTTCGGCAGCCGATTTATATTTGGCAATAATCAAGTTGTTCAGCTTACTTTCTGCGCGCTTGCGTTCCAGCTCCCTAAGATCACTCTCAACGTGTTGAAGGAATGAAAGGCTAACGCTGGTAGAATCTTCTTGCGATAAGGTCACGAAGGGAATCAGCATCATTAATACGATAAGGCTCGTTTTCATAATCTTTATTTTCTAAGTTTTTTATTTCTTCCTCCAGGTCTTGGCCTTCTTCAAAATCACTTTCCGCAGCTTCTCGGTAGGTTTCTGCGATTTTCGAAATACTATCCCGTTCGTGCTCCAATTGCTCTAATTCGGATGCGCTTTCCGTTTTGAAAAGTTCGAGTGCATCATCTTTCGCGTTATTTTCCCCGGTGATCTGTATGGCATAGACGCCCAAAATAAAAAAAGCAAGGCCTAATATGATTAGGTAGTGGGTTGGAGTTAGTTTCATAGCCGTACCTTTTTGTAAATTCTGTAAGCTAAATATCCAAAGGCTAAGAAAGTGATTGTTGTTATTGCAATATTCAACCAGGTATAGCCATCGCTAAAAATCATAAATAATAATCCAGCCAGGGCTATAATTGCCGCGATTGTGATTATGTAAAAAAATACTTTAATTCCTTCTGTGTTCATCTTGTTTTTATTTGATTTGTTGCCGACATTGATGTCGTTAACATAGGTTAATATTAGTGTTTATAGGGTTTCCCTTATTTGATTGACTCAAGCCACCGCATAATTACATGGGCATATTCAGATTCACTAATAAAATTTAAACTCTCGCTTTCATCGCCAAAAAAGGGCTCTACAATAATGGCATTGGCAGGCATGTAATGCAAGAACCACCAACCGCGATCAGAGGAGGTTGCTTTTTTTGAGCCGCGATTGTGATTGCAATAATGGTTTGAAATCATTCGGCAATATTCTTTGCCCCAGGCAGCTGTTTTCTCGTTCCCGGGATAACTCACGGTTTCCACGCCATGGCCAACGCCATTGTCTACATTATCGTAAGCATTAAAGTGGAGCTCTACTATAAGATCGTAGTTATGGGGGCGAAGCTGCTCACCAAGTTTCCGCATCTGCGACTTATAGCCGCCCACATTGGGGCGCTGGAACACATCTACATTTCTAAGGATGCTAGCTACTTCTTTGTTGTAAAAATATTCTGCCTGGTGAATAAACTTAGAGTATTTTCCTGGGCTGTCGGCGCTATGGCCAATTACTATTGCTACTTTCATTATCGTCTTGAATCTGGCGCAGGAGTGGTTCTCACACCGTGCATTTTTTTCATTTCTGCATATTCTATTTCCCTACGAATTTTTGAAGGGAGTTCATCTACCTGTTTACCCAGGCTATCGTAAAATTCTTTGGTTTGTAGATTTTGCTTCTCCTGGATCTCCGATTGTTTTTCCTGAATTCCAATTTGTCGGCCAGAAAGTTCAATTACCGCTTTACTACTTTCACTAGCTTCTTTGCGCCATTCGTCGGCATACTTTTGCTGCGTTCTATGTAGGGACCAGGCAAAGTAAGCCACCCCTATTAGGATAATTCCTAATAAACCATAGTCTATAAGCGCACTGCCGGCTTGATCTATTGGCGTCATTAATCTAGATTTAAATGTTTTGAAAACTCCACAATTTCCCGGGTTACCTGGCGACGGCTCTTGGTGAAAAACAAAACTTTTGCAGGTCTAACGGTAAGGCACCGGTTACAATTTTTGGTGACCAGGGCAAACCAATATTGAACACCTTCCTGGAGCTCGTTGTTATGATTTACCTGGAACACATCGCGATTGTTTTGAGAAATGATCATCGCTTCGGTTTCTGCAGAAAATTGTACAGTAGCATCGAGCGTAATTGTATCCATCGCTTCGGTTTCTGCAGAATCTGGAATTAATTGCATTCCTTTTTGCTGGGCTAGTGCAGGGAGGGCAAAAAGTAAAAGTAGGGGGATGACTAGTAATTTTTTCATAAGTAAAGATTTTATTCTTCAAAATTACTTGTGAAATATCTGTTAAGGTGTGACAGGTTTTTATTTTACTTTGCCAGAGCTTTGCAGCCTTTTTAAAAAATGGCCTTCTTCCATTACCCGGTAGTAATAGCGGCGTAAACTTTCTATGCCAAAACCTTCTTCGTAGAGATCGTATTTCACTAAAAACAAATCGATACCCCTGCGCACTTCCGCTTTAGAATTATCGGCCATATGGCCTTCTATGTAAGAAACAAGTGATGTTCTAAAAATGTCTTCTAAATATTCGTTAAGTAACCGTGTGCCGGCCTCAGGGAGTTTTAAAAAAGAGTTAGAGCCATTTACGCATTTGTACATATTTCCAAAAAAGTCTTTGGAGCGCTCCCTGTCCTGGATAGAAAGAAACATCCAGAACTTATCTACTTTTATTGGTCCAGATCCTTCTGGCTTTTCCATAAGGAGCCTAATAATCTTACCAATGGGTTTATTGGTAGTTATCTTAGCGGCTTTCACCTTTTTATTCAAGTACACCGATTCTATTCCTTCAAACTCCTGAAAGAAGAAAGGAACTAGATGCCGTTGTATTTTTACGGGTACTGTAGATCTGCTCATCGATTATTCCGGGGGGATTAATAATCTTAAAAAATATTAAGCTTGGCTCTAAACCGCCATTCCGAACCACCGGTCCCAATTTTAATGGTATAAAGCCAATTCGCTTTACTGTATTGGCAAAAAACTTCGCCGTTAATTTTATAGGCAATAGCATGAACGCCTTTATTATTCTTGCTGGCCCGGGAAAACCGACCATTTTTGTAAGTCGTGATAGTAGATTTAATAGTTTCAAAAATATCGTTGCCTTTTTCATCCCTATCTACTTCTCCCGCTTTCCATGGCGGATTAAAAAAGCTTATCCATTCCCAGGAATGATTGCGCCACCACCAGAGAAAAGCCGTCCAGAGGTTGCGTTTCTTATAGCCTTTTTTTTTCAGCCACCAATCGGCACCATAATCGCCATCTACGGTGTAATTTAAAATCCAGAATTTAATTTTTACTTTAAAAACGTGCTTTAAGATATGCGCCCAAATTACGGCCGTAGAGAAAAAAGCAAGCATAGAAAGGCTGGTCCAGTTCAGGATAATTTTCCAGTACCTAATCCAAAATGCCTTTCTTTCTTGGGGAGTAATCATTTAGAAAAATCTTGAAGGTTCGAAACCGGCTTCATTGAAACCTAAAATTGCGTAAATAATTAACGAAATAAGGATCACGGCCAATGGAAAAAAGAACCGATGTGCTTCTACAAAATTTGAGGAACTGTAGTATTTTCTAAAAAATTTAGCATCTAATTTTTTCAGAATAAGAACTTCCCTTTCAGTGAGAGAATTCCTGCTTCCTAAATACTGAAATTGTTGTTCCCAGTCCAGCTCTTCAAAATCAATAGTATTAGTTCTAAAATAAAGTTTCCAGATAAAAAACACAACCAGGAAGGGAATAAAAACTAAGGCCTGAATAAAATCAAATCCCGGAGTTAATACATTGTATAATCCAGGCAGGCAAAACAGCACTATTTCTACATTTACCGCTCTAAGACCACGCATTACCTTACCGAAGACTTTGAAATCGTAATTCATAGCTAAGTATTTTACTAATAATTTTCTCATGGTTATGGTTTTAAGAGATTAGATTCAGTTAAAGTCATTACACTTCAGGCGTTTCTGGTGCTACCTCATAATTTCTTGTATGCAATTCCCAATCTTCTGGTTGAGAATCTCTCACGGGGTTTTGCTCGTTATCAAGTAGCAATGAAGATGCGTAGAGATTGTCTAACTGATTTTCGAGAGGCTCGGTGTGCACAAGATCTTTTGCGAGGAATGACCAGATAGCATTAATATCTTCCTTTGTTCGCATTCGTTGATTGCTTTCAATGAATTGATAGTCGAAAAGTGGCTGCCCCGGTTGCGGGTTCTCATTCTCAATCACTTCATAATCCTGAATATTCAAATTTCGGGTGCCGCTTATCGCATCCCTTTCATCCCTTGAAATAGTGATAAATACAATGCCTTGTTTTGTGCCTTTTCGGCTGGCGATTGTTACGGGTACTTTTGATATTATTCCTTTCATAATTTTAAATTGTTAATCCATTTCCATTGTTGTATATAGCTGAAATTTCACCTACGTTTAACGCTTTATTTTTAAAAATACCTAATTCATCAATTTTCCCCTTAAAACCGATGTTCGACGTCTGATTTCCATGATTGCCTATAATTACTGAATCAGAGCCATTGATTGTTCCTGTATAATTAGAGTTACTAGTTGTTAAAGAAATTTCAGTATTATTTATATAAATTTTAAATCCTGAAGGCGTTTTTGATCCATCATAAGTAACTACACAATGATACCAGTTGTTATTTTGGAAGCTTCCTCCCTCAGCGTACATCGAACCATTACCTTCTAAGTAAATTCTCATTTTACCTCCAACTAAATACAGATACCATTCTCTCTGAGCTGCCAATTTGTTGATAATCATCTGATCTACGGTTATGGCTTCCGTATTGAACCAGAATGAGAAAGAAAATGGAATGTCGTTCACTCCATTTGTAAAAGAGAAATTATTAGAATCTGGAATGCTAATGCGATTGCTAAGAGTGTTATTGAATGAGAATGAATTTCCAATTTTACCCGGCACTCCAATAGTAGCACCGTTATTAGTTCCGTGGTTTGCTCCCCAACTATCTATAACTTGATTGCTCGAAGCTTCGTCTAATTTATAGTAAGATACTAAGCCAGCTACAGGAAAGCCAGTAGTAGTAGTAGTAGTAGTAGTAGTAGTAGCAATATTTGAAATTTTAATTTTATTATAAAATTCATCTATTACTGTAAGAGTGATGTCGTATTGAGTGCCGGGAGTTAGTCCTGTGATATAACCACCACTTGCTGAAATATCATTTTTATAAACTCCATTGGCATAACATTCGTAATAGTCAATAGCATTTACAGAACTTGGTGGTGTAAAATTAAGTTGTAAAGCGGTGTTATATTTCGTACCTATTGAAAGGTTGGTGACGGGATTTGGGGTTGTAGTATTTTGAATTCTTTTAACAGTAACACCTTTACTTTGAGCATCTGTTATATCTGCATCGCTTGGGTCTAAATCTTTATGAACATAAATTTTTAGTCCGCTTTTAGCATAAAAAAAAACATTATTATTAGTTAAATCATCGCCAAAAAATTTACAATTGGGTGCGAATATTATATTTATATTTCTTCCTATTCCTAGAGCTGTAATTTTAGTTATAGAAGGAAGATTTAAAAAATCAATAGGTGCGTCTTCCAAACAATAACTATCCAAAATAGTCAAGCTATTTAGCTCTAATTTTGCTAGCACATTTGATCCTCGGCAAAATTGAGGACCAGTAGTAACCAATCCATTTGCAACGACTTCTATAATTGGGCAGTTCTTAAAAGTTATACTCCCCGTAGATTTCCAATGACTATCTAAATCCCTCCACCATGTTAAAGCATACGCTTTCCATAGAAAGTTAGATCCTGTATTATAATCCTGATTAACCCTTGCTTCAATACTGTCACCAACAATTTGAAAAATAGGGATATTATTTGCAGAAATATTAAGAAGACCAGCCAAAGTAGCTTTATCTGGAATTGTAGAAGCAACCCCACCAATAAAAGTATTGGGTTTTAAATTAACCTCATTTCTTTGCCCAAATATTGCATCTGTTAATATCATTCGCTAAATCCTCCGTTAAGTGATAGTTTGTTATTAATTGGTTCTACAAAGCAATGCCCCATTTTATTTTCGGTTAAAATAGTTCCGTTAGGTGCTAACAATGTTGTTCCTGCAATGGTGGCTGTAATAGTTAGGGCTGTCACTATGTTACATTCAAAGCCGGCTCCTAATCCTGCTGTAGGATAAGTAAGAGTAGAATTTACTGTAACATAGAGTTTACGACCATTGTCACTAACAGCTAAGTTTCTGGAAGCGTTCACTTCTAATGGTGGTAGGCTTAATCTATTATTTATACTTGATTTTTCCGCAGTACTTAAATCATTGGCAAGGTTGGATAGCCTTGTATCGTCGAGTTCAGCTATCGCTGCATCCATTTCTTCCCTGGTCACATAAGCAGTAGGGACCGGGGCTTCTTCCCCGCCTATAAGTTTAACATCATCTAACCAGAAACCCCAGTTAATAGTAGACTCACAATACACGACAAAGCGAATACGGGTTATTTCTACCATTTGGCTGCTTACCGTAAAAGGCAGAGCGATTTTTTGCGCAGTGAGATCCTGGGGATCATAACCGTGCCGCTCTGCAGCATTCAGAAAACTTATAATATCCTGGCCATTGCTTTTTTTGCCATCTACCTGAATGCGGTGGGTAGGTTGGTTGGGGATGTTCTTGTTTTTTAGGAGGTATTCAAAACCGGTAACTTCAGCCACAGGAATAGGAGAATCGGGGATAAAGTTTATCGCCTGGTAGGTGGCCACATCGGTTCCTTCTATACTCACGGTTCCGCTTATGGGAGCACTACTACTTGCTACATTAAGACTATTCCCCATTCCTGTGGGATAATGAATTGCCGTGTTAAATTCTGCAGCACCACCTTCAGCATAAACTATAGTTTCCGTCTTATTTACTGGGGTGGTGGCGTTGGCTGCAACGAAAATAATAGTGCAGCGTATTTGTGTAGCGAGATCGTAGTTGGGTTCTTCGGGATTTGCTGCCGGCGTTCCTGCTATTACTTCAAAATTCCCCTGGGAGTTGGCTACAATCATATCTATACGATCGTAAGTAGCATCACCTGGAGAAAGTGAGAGATACTGTACAATAGGATTTTCTACACTTCCAAAATTCCCTTCTTCGGGAAAGGAGAAATGCCCGGTTACCCGGTAATCTAAATTTTGTTGGTGGGCTGCGTAGAAGGAATATAACTGAGGAGAGCTGCTCGCCCCAGACAAGGAATCTGTGTAGGCTTTGGCCTCTTGTAGCGCATTTTCAACTATCGCATCTACATATTGTTTAGACACCGCACCGCCACTACCGGAAGCCAGAATATACAACTCCTCAAAATCGTCCCAAATATATATATTAGCTTCTTCCTTATCGAGATATAACTCATCTTCAAAGCCCTGGTTAGGAAATGCCGCAAAATTTTCAAAATACCTAATACTTTCTACAGCGGATTGTGTGGGTTCCCATATCCCAGATATCACCCACTTAAAATTTGTGTTGTCCCAAATAGCTTCCTGGTTGGGATCACCTTCAATTTGCGCATAGCTGCCGGGATCTGGATTGGGATGCTCAAACTCCAGGGCCGGTAAAACGGGGAATTCCCCTTTATACAGAGAATCGTCTTCGCCCAATAATTGCTTAATAGCCCGAATTATTAAGTTAATTTCCTCGGCGCTTAGCCAGAATTCCCTGGGCACGCCATTCAATTTTAAAAGGCGTTGGGGATCGTCTTGTTTCGGGCTTAAATCAAAATTCATTAGTTGTTCATTAAATTAACGGGCACATCGTGGGGTAGGAGATCTCCATTATATTCGGGGAGAAATCCTGTGGGCATAATGGCTTCCTGGGTAAATTTCACCTGGCTTGAATGCTCATTTGTTTTTATTTCTACTTTAGGCGGTGTGTTTTGAAAAAAGTCATTGCGGCCCATATAAAAGCTATGCTTGCTATTCAGCTGAATTAAAACATATTTAGCTTTTAAAAATTCTTCCAGGCGTAGCGCTCTATTATTATCGGTAACAGGAAATTGAATACTTAAAGCCACCGTCCATATATGTCCGGCCCTGGTAGGTTTCGCTTTTTCGGAAAAAGAAACCGAGCGTTTACCAAAATACACCGACTTAGATTCGCTTTGCAATAAATAAGAATCATAAAAATTTTGATTGGCAGGGGAATATGACGGCATAGGCACCGCAGATAAATCTATGGCAACACCACAAATATTTTTAAGATTTGGAACCCGGGAGGAGAGAATCATCTTACAAAATCTTTTACCAAATATATCCTAAAAAGTTAACACATACGTCAATAATGTGAGACAATTTACAAATAGGTAAATATTTACAAGGGTGTAACTTCCTGAAAGTTCACTAAAAAACTGTAATTCTGTAACCGTAGGGTTTATATGGCTCTTATCCCTTGTTAATATTGGGGTTTCTTAGTTACAATGGTTTTGTAATTAACCAGGAAGGTAGTTTGTGACTTTTGTAACCTCTTTAATTGGTTACATTTATTTTGTAACCTTAAATTAAGTTACAATTTAATTGTAACCTTAAATGTACAGTGTTTTCAGGGTTTTTCGCTTGAAGTTACAAAGTTACAGTTTTTTATAGGTTAAAATAAGAGAGGGGGAAAGGGGAGAGATATAGCCATAAAGGCGCCCGCCTATGTGAGAAATTGGCTGGGTCTGTTGTGTTAAAAGGATCTGATAATGCTTGGCGTTATCGAAACAAAAAAAGCCCCAGAAAAGGGCTTAAAATGAAAATAGGGTTTATCCCAACTACAACATCGGATATCCTTAGTCATAATTGAGTATATTCCTGGTTATAGTTGGAGACATAAAATTGCTATAATTTAGTCCTTCTATAAAGTTTTTTCCAAGGCTGTTTTATATTCAAAAATGGTATTTTATCAATTAGCCAAAATATACCTAATGTTTTTATGGCTTCAAATTGAAACCTTCTGCAAGCTGCCGCAAGTTTTTTATGTTCGTTTAGCATAATTCGCAATTTAACGATTTTACAACGCGTAATATAAATAATAAAAATTACTCACATTCGTCTTCTAATGGTGTGCAGTCTTCGCTTGTTTTTTTCATCATTACTTTAGTATCCATTTTATATACTTGTTCACAATTTTTGCATTTCACATAATAAGCAAAGTAACCATCGTAATGATTATGTTCACCGCATTCGCAATGAAAGTCCATACATAAATCTGTTCCTTTCCATTGTATAAAATTATTTTCAGTTTTCATAAGGCGTAATTTTAAAAGTGGGTAACACTATATATAAATAATAGCCGGTGTTGTGCTTGTTTTAAAGGCTGTTAAGTGATTATTAATTTAATATTCTCACATCTCACCCATTTTAGCTCATCTTCATCATCATAGTAATTAATAGCCAACAACTTCTCTTTGAAGTCTACAATATATAAATCATATTCTTTGCCATCGTATTCTACTCTTTGCTGTCCTGTAAACCCTGTTAAGTCAAATTGATCTATAGTCATATTTCTAGTTTTTATAATCCTAATCTTGGTTGATAAGTGCAAGTATCACACTTGTATATTTTCTTTTCGATGAGTATATCGGTTTGGGTTGTTACGGTCATTAAACCATCTTCTTCACCACATTCCGGACAATCTTTAAATTCCCTTTTCATAATTTAATTTTTTAGTTTTATTCCTTCCGATCAGTACGCCGTTTGTCGGCTTCAAAACTTAGCGAAGCCGTTATCACAACAGCCATTTTATAAGCCTTATCGCTATATAAATTAAAGCTGTTGCGTAAAGGGCGCTAATTATTACGATTAACATCCATACATGTTTTACTTTCATGGTATTAGTTTTTTTCTTCCCGGGCCAGTATGTACACATAAGCGGGATTATCTTTTTCAAAACTTTCAATTGCGTGTAAGCAATGGTCACCCTCTACCAGGATGTTGCTTTTAATCGCGCCCTTTCGGGTTTCGTAAGTGATTCTATAAGTTTTCATCATACCCTAACTTTTAAATGTTCTTGTGGGAGATCTGGGTCTCCCGGGATCTCTTTCCAGCAAATGCTATTAATGTAAATGTGATACAGCTCTTCCAAACTAAAAATTTCCTGGTTCACAATATTTTCTTCTTTTAGATAAGCTAAAAAACCCGCGGTGTATTTAATCGGAACAGGATCTATCAAGATGTAATTGTTTTGAGCTATCCAGAAAAGTGCAGACTGGTTAGCGATGCTATAGAGTTTATTGCGAAACTTTTCATCCATATCTTGATCGTCCAGCTCGCTGCCAATAACATCCAGTAAATGATGAACGCCGCCAAAAAATGCCCGCCTTATCTTTATTGCCAGGCGTGCAGTTATAACATCTTCTTCCAGGCCCATACTGGTTAAATATTCCTGGTATTGTGCTTCTAAATCTAATTCTTCACTCATTTTCTTCTTTTTTAATTTCTATTAACTCATCTGCCGGGAACTTTAATTTCTGAACCATATTCCCCAGGTAACAGTGAAAAATCAAATATCTGGGTCCCCTAGATTGTAAAAACAAAAAAGGCATGTTGTATTCGTGACTGGAGTGCTCAAGACCATACATGCTTTCTATCTTCCAGAAATCTGCTCTTTTTAAAACCAGTTTAGAGGCAGTGCCTTTTATTCTATACTCTTCCATAGCTAAAATTTTAGTTGTATCGCAAAAAACCCAGAAACAACGGTACGTTCTAATTCGCCCCGGTATTTAGCCTCCAGGATAGTCTTTGCTACAAATCGATTATTAAAGTGGTATTCTATATGGCCTTCGCCAAAAAAGGCTATATGATATTGCTGCGACATCCAATTACCAGTTCGCTTGGCCATACCGCCGCCTACCAGCGTTACAAATTGCCAGGGCCTTGCAATATTAAATGCGGGGCCAACTGCTATTTGCCCAGCCTGGTAACCAATAGCAGAAAACGTCTCGTAAGTTCCCTGCACTTGAAATTGGGCGTTTCTATAGCCCAGGGAAAAGCGGCCATTATAAGCAGGTTCATTCACGTCACTTCCAAAAAATGCGTTTCTTATATCAACTCCTGTACTCACAAACACATAGTTTTCTTCGATAAATTGTGCCTGGCACAATACCGGAAACAATAATAGTAGTATTAACTTTTTCATCTTAATAGGTGTATCTAGTCCAATAAATAATTTTACCGATAAAATCCTGGTTAAACCAGGCAAAGAAATCTTCTACGCTATCAAAACCGTCATTTTGCGCAAGTATTTGTAGCTGTAAATCCCACTCATAAGGTTTTCCCCTTGCTGTAGTTTTAGCGCGCCAAAGGCTTTTCGCTATTTCTACTTCCCGCAAATCTGAAAAGCAAGTGATCTTTACCGGTTGTACCGCGGTACATTTCACGACAGGAGCAAACTGGAAGCGCGTAGGCTGCCTGTTGTTAATTACAAAGTGAATTTTGGCGCCGGGTTTCCAGCGTTCACTTTTATCTTCTCGTATGGTATGGGCTTTAAAAACAGTGTTGTTTTTTAAATAACCATAAAGAGGCCAGTTAATAAGGTAACCAGATTTTTCTTCTAAAAGTTTTTCCATTGCAGAACAACTATTGAAATTTACCTGGTATTTTTCCCGAAAAAATTCTATTAATAATTCTTCATCCAGCGAAGCCCATATTTTTTCTATAAAATCGGTTCTGTAGTTGGCCATATTTGAAGGCATACGCTCTGGCCAGTATTCTGAAAATGATAGTGTCATAATTGATAATATTTGAATTAATATTTTAAATATGTCCAGTGAATAAGTTTTCCGGTGAAGTCTTTATTGAACCAGGAAAAAAATTGTTCCGGAGATTCAAAACCATCATTTATTACTAATTTTTCAACTTCCTCTCTATTAAGAAAATTTCCATCTACAGTAATTTCGTAAGGAATACGATATTTTTCCCCGCTAAAGGCAGTAGAAACTACATAGGAGTAATATTTCCTAATTTCAAAGTCAACTCTCTTAATTTCTATTTTTTGAATTCCTTTTACTTTCAATACAGGCGCAAACTGGTGCCGATCTTTGGTACGGCTATTTATTACAAAGTGAATTTTGGTGTCGGGTTTCCAACGCCCGGTTTTATCTTCCCTGATCGTGTGTATCTTCGGATTAATTTGACGCCATACTTCAGAAGAATATCCTTTAAAACGGCGATAATTAAAAAATCTACTTATTTTAAAAGCGTGCATTGCTGCTGGATAATCGGTGTCTAAGGATTTTAAAATCTTTAGAGGAAAAAGCGTGTTTTCCCCGGCCATAGTGTTAGGCATTGATTTGGGCCATTGTTGCGAAAATGATAGTGTCATAATTGATAATATTTGAATTTGATTAAACTTTACTTTTTATATCTATGCCTACGTAAAGGCAAACAACCGCGCCAAAAACTTGCGCAGCAATCATAATAATCGGCTTCCGGCTTTGGGATGTTTGGCGTTTCTTCATTGGGATGATTCGTGTTCATGTTGCTTTCTTTTTAATATTGGTTTCACTTTAATTTGAAAGAGTTCCTGGTAGAGCTCTTCTATTTTTTCTTTCCAAACTTCCTTTCTGGGATCGTAGCCTGTTTTTCCACGGGTACATTTGGTTACATATCTTTTCTCCCAGCCCGGACTTTTATTGTATTCTATCTCCAGGTAATATTTACCGTGCTGTGGTACCGGATAAATTCTAATACCATTACGATTGCAAATACCACGTTTACTTTGCTCTTCCATTGTAAATCTCTTTTAACCTTAGGTGCAATGCGATATTTATTTCGCTATAAAGCCGAAGTTCTTTTCTTACGATTAGAAATCTTAGGCACTGCCCTACAGAAGTTATTTCGGCTTCTGTATTGCAATTTTTAGCGATCGTTTTTATTTCATTTACGGTGTACATTTCTATTGCTTTTTAAAATTAAATTAACCGTCATTATTACAGTGAATAAAATCTATTAGATCGGTTCTCAAAATATCCTCTTTATCTAATTCAAAATTTAGCGTCGCTATAATTTTAGGGGTAGGCATAGTGAATGGTTCCTGATGTTTTTGTTCAACCTTAATTTTTTCTGAATGAATTATAGCTTTTATAAACGCCCAGTTTTGAAGGGACACATCTTCAAAAACAATAACATCTGTTTCTAAGCTTGCACTTTGAAAAATAAAATTCACATACTTTAAGCTTTCATCTCGGCCATTAATGATAACTGGATTTTCAAAAGGCAAGGTCATAATTTGAACGCATAAAGCTTTTCCTGAATCTGGTTCGCCTGTAATTAATGTTGCTTGTTTCATAGTTTTTTAGTTTAAAATTCAAGTGGATCCATATCGTCTCCGGGGTTTATTTCTTCTGGTGGAAAGCCATCATTATTGTCGCGATCTTCAATTTCTTCGTCACTCAAATAAGGGTTCGAATTAATTTTAGTATCCAGGTAAAAGAACTCTTCACTGCCGTTACCAGTCTTTTTAATAATTCGGCCATTCCCATCAAGCCCCTGGTTTTTCGGGTTAAAGACATAGTTATTATAATTGGCGTAAGATTTAAGCGATTTTTTAAAACTGGTTGTTTTCATTTTGCTTCGCGTGGCCTCAATAAAATCGTCGTAAGCATCTTTTTTGCTAATCGCCCTATCCAGATTTAAATAGTCATCCTCAAAATCCCTTTTCTCAAAAAATACTTCTGCCCAATCCAGGAAGTCTCTACCCATTTCAGAAATTAAATTTCTTTTCTTCACGTTATCCATTGGTGGCTCAACTTTGGCGCTATGTTCCAGGAAGAACTTGATGCAATAGGCTAGAAAATTGAAGTATTTATTCCATTGATTGGCATCGAAATCACGAAACAAGTTTTTGCCTCCAAAATCGTCACTCACCTGTCTAATTTGGTTGTACTCATCATTAGAATTGTAGTGATAGTAGTCGCTAAAAACAGTGTACAGCAACCTTCTTTCTGTAGAAGGATCTAAATCGCGCGCAGTAAAGTTTGAAGTAATAATAAACTTAGGGGCTTTATCGAACGGGATCTCATAAGGCTTTCCATTTTTAGGGTTTACTTTAAGCGAACCGGTAATTTCTGAGAAAAAGAAATTAAAATCTAGGTACTGGTGAGCATCATCTATAAAGACATAATCGGTATCCTCCGTAACGCCGTGATAGATAAAATCATTTTGCGTTAACTTGGGATCCCGGCCTTTTAAATAAAACCTCCTGGAGAGCACGTTGTTTAAATAGCCATAGCATAAAGATTTACCAGAACCCCCGTGAGCTTCACCAAGTTCACTAAGTTTATTGTCCATCGCAAACACGCACCAGGCTTTAGATTCGTTCTTGTATTTATGCAAAGCGTAGCCTATTGAATAGATCTTGTTAATAAGGTGTAGCTTTTGTTCCAGGCGCTCATCATCGGTTAAGTTAGGCCCGGCAATATCAAATTGATGCTTTTTAAAATATTCATCGGCCTCAATTTCTGGGCGGTCTTCAAAAGAATCCTCTAGCTCTTTTCTCCAGTGCATCCTGGACGTGTTAATAAGATAGTTTAAGAACATATTGTCCTTTTCATTAATCTTCATATCCATGTCGCCGTGCGCGTCTTTAAAAATCTCAAAGGGCGCCTCTTGGTTTAACTTCACATCGTGTTCAATTACTTTATCGTCCCAAATAAACTTATCTACCCCTCCAGGACCAGGCTTAAATTCTTTAATGCCTGTTGGTTTCACTTCCCAAACTTTCTTCCGGAAAAAAAGATATTGCGTATCCTTATCGGCATCGGTAAAATCAATATCTATCATCGGCAGCTTCGCCATATGCCGATCGCTCAAATACTGCGTTTTATAAATCATATCCCGTAAATCTGTAGGCTGATCTTTCATAAAATCAATAACAAAATCTTCAATTACGTGAGACTTAATTTCTTTCACGAAATTCCCAACGATCTGTATAAACACATAACCGTCTTTTTCGTTATCGTCTTTATACCGGCCAAAGCCCATATTTCTTAAAAAGTGAAAAGACTGTGTATTTTTGAATTGATATTTAAAACCTTTATCCTGGGGAATTGCAGTCCAAAACTGAAGCGGTAAGGAGTTTTGAAAAATCTTAGTAATTTTATTACTGAATTTCTTTCTATCCTTCCCGGTCTTTACCACCAGATCTTTAAAATCTTTACACGGATTGCCGCGTTTGTCTCTAAATTTCCTCAAGTAACTTGGCAACCACACTAGATTGATATCTAAAAATTGCAGCCCTGTTTTTAAGGCTTGCTCCTTTCCCGTGGGATCCAGATCTGCGATATAATAAATTTCTTTTGCCCACATTTTAAGCTTTTTATACTCATCAAATGTTAACTGATCACTTTCTGAATTTCCCCAAATAGGATAATAATTGAAGCTCCTTAAATTGAGGCCGTCACTACCTCCAGAAACGATGAAAACCGATTCTAATCTCGGATCATTATCTTCTACCTTCTCTTCGTTGTTTTTCGCTTCATCAATTTTAGCCTTGTTTTCCTGAAAGTTTTTTTTAATAACATCCATTCCAAACCAATGTGTTCTAGGCTTTTTACCTATATACATAAAGCGAAATTGCTTTTCGTAGCTCATTGGTTGGTACAGCTTCTTCCAGTCTCCAAAATCGAAACAGAAAATCGGGTAATCTTCCGTTGCAGTAATCACCACTACCTCATTTTTCTTCACGTGACTATAAGAAGCTACATTGTGTAGTTTATATTCCTGGCAATGAATGTCGCTAACGTATGGCCCGAGAACCGCCAGGCTTTTCTCATCCCAGTCTTTATACTCAAAATCATATTCGCCAATTTCTTCATCTTCTTTAAGCTCACGCTTATCAATTTTTGGCAACAAAGGTTTCCAGGTGTCCTGGGCGCCTTTAATCCTGTATTTGCTGCCCAGGTAGGCGCAAGCTTCGGGAAAGTCTTTTCCATCTTCCAGCATGCAAATAGCAATAGCGTGACGCTCTTTCTGGTCACCTCCAAAATCGGTAACATAAAACCAACCGTCTTCTTTTTTCCGAATTGATGCGCTAGCAGTCTTCTCATTTCTAATTTTAAACTTGTTATCCTTTCTGTTTAGAGCTTCATCTACATCGGGATAGTATTCTCTTATAATTTGAAGACCTCCGTCGGTATTATCAAGAATGTCCTGGTATTTTACGTAACTCATTAATTTGAATTTTGGGGGGTTGACATCGCTTTAAATTCTCTAATTTGTTCTTCCATATCTTGTATCTGTGGAATAATTGGAGCACTTAATTCTGCTATTTCCATTGGCGTAAATATTCCTGAATCATAGAGCTGGGCTATGTGGGCATTAAGCAGATTTTGCTTAGACCTTAGCATTCTTAATTTTGAATCCATATAGAGGGGTGTTTTAAAAATCAGTTTTAAAAGCCCACCGATAGTGCGGTGGGCCTATTGTTGGTAACAATACTTCTAATAAAAGAAGGGTAATTAAAAGAACGTAGTATTTAGCCTGAGCTAAATAAGGTTAAGCTCCACGGCAACCATTGCCGCTTCTTGCTTGGTTTGTATTTTAAGTTTCTTATAAAGGGTTGTTTTGGCAAGGTTAAAACTGCCCTGTGGAAGGCCCATTTTAAAGGCGATATTCTCATTGGTATCTGTACTAACCAGGGCTTTTAAAATTCTAATTTCAGCGAAGCTAATTTCCACACCGTGGTATTTTGGCGGCTTACAGATAATGCCCTCGGCAGGACAATTTCCCCGATTAGGGCATTCGCAATACTCAGCGTCTTGCAGCTCAAAATCTTCTACATCTGATTTGAAGTCGAGATTTCCATATCGGCAGCTACCAAATTGTACCAGGCGTTTAATTTCTGAACTGGGGAACCATTCTCTTAAAATCTTTTCGGTTTCAGGCTCCTTTTCTATTTGCTCTTTTAAGATTAAGTGATAGCTATAAGGCGCGTCTTTAAAATCTTTAACGCCTCCTCTACTAATCACTTTTAGGGTGCCGCCCATATTAAAAAATTCAATACCGCCGCAAACTAAGCCGGGATAAATACGCGTGGTTGGAGTGTTTTGTTGAGTTGTCATAATTGGTAAATATTAGATTTGATTATTCAGTTACATAGCTAACAAGCCTGTCCTGCGCTTTCTTATTCTCTAGTGCGAATTCGAGAATAACATACAGGACGGCGGGATTTTTTCTTCTAAAGGTTTTTACATTTCTCACTTTTTGAGAATTAACAACTATACCACACGCTTCACATCTCCTAATAACTTCATTAGTATAAAAGTCTGGTATGTAATTATCTATAAGCGAAACGATGCGCGCTGCTTTATTCAAACGCATATTGTACAGCTCCTTTAACTTGTTTACTTTTGTGTTCATCTGTGTTATGTTGTGTCGCAAATATATTACATATATGTAATTAAACAACACAAAATTACACTATTGTAATAATTTAAAATGATTCTAAATATGGAATTTGGGGTAAGAGTAAAAATATTAATGAAAAAAAGCGGCATTAATAATAAAATGCTGGCAGAAAAAACCGATGAACACCCTACTGCCATTAGTAGTTACTTGAGCGGTCGCAGAAAACCTAAATCAGATTTCATATTAAAACTCGCAGATGTTTTCAAGGATGCCGATTTGAACTGGCTTTTTCGCGGAGAAGAGAGAAATGTACTCCAAGAAGAAGAAGAAATCTATTCTTTTCCCAAAACCCCTGAGCTTATTATTGAAAATATTGAAGAAAATATAGTAGAACTTAAGAAGCTTTTGTCACAAAAATGACACAATACCGCTTCGAAACCCCGTGTTAACTCGGTTGTCTGATTCCTGGCAAGGTCACAAAAGGTAACAGTACTTACAGTAAAAGAAGCGGTATCACAGGATAGACCTGAGGTGCCGCTATTTTGTTTTAACCTTAAAAAGTACTGTTTTATGATCCAAGACCTCGTTTTTGACACAAGAGTTGACACAAGAAAAATGTTTGTGTCAATGAAAACTAAAATTGTAAAAAGAAATTACCAGAATAGTGAAGGAAAATCGCTCCTTTACTTGCACGCTTCTAAAAATTCTGTTCGGGAAAGAATGGCGCTCGATATTTATGTGACTTCAAAAAATTGGGATCCCAAAAAATCAAGAGTAAAGGGGAGCGATATGGACTCGCGAGATATTAATTTGATTATTGAAAATGTAGAGTCTAAAATTACCGGGATAAAAACGATGTACAGGCTTGCTGAAAAGCATCTTTCCCTGAATAAGTTTGTAGAAGAGTTTAAAAACTCAATTCCGCGAATAGATTTTCTCGCATTTATGGAGCATCAAATTTTTATTGAGAAAAATAACCTAGCTCCTGGCACCATACGAAGACACAAATCCATACTAAATAAGCTTAGAGAATGGAAGAAAACCATATATTTTACGGAAATAGATGATCAGCTTATCATTAAATTAAGATCTCATCTAAAGGGCATAGGTAACGATCAAGTTACCATAGAGTCTAATATGGCTTCCTTTAAAAAATTTATTACTGCAGCTAATAAAGCCGGAATAAGAATGCCGTTAGACCCTTCAGATATCAAAGTAGGTTCTACCCGGGGAGATAGAACCGATCTAAAACCTGAAGAAATATATAAGATCTTCCGTTTTTACATTTCAGAGTTTGTAAACCCCAGGCATAAGCTTATTGCTGGTTATTTTCTTTTCTCCTGCTTTACTGGCTTGCGGATTTCAGATGTCCAGCAATTAACCAGAGATCAGGTGAAGCAAGAATCACTCACTTTCAATGCCCAGAAGACCGGGAAAAAGCAATGGATTAGAAAATCCAAAAAGATAGATGATATTCTGGACCAAGAGCCACGCTTATTCGTGAAGAAAATATCTAACGAAGAAATTAACCGGGTGCTCAAAATAATAGCCAACACCTGCGGCATTAATAAAAGAATCAGCTTTCACGTGGCCCGGCATAGTTTTGCCACCAATTTCCTTAGAATGGGAGGCGATGTACAGACCTTGCAAAAATTATTAGGTCATTCTAAAATAACAGAAACGATGATCTATGTGCATATAGTAGAAGCCGAAGCTTGCGAGAAAATTAAACTTATGGACAATTTATGGTAACCAAATAGTGATGGGTGCCCTTAGTGGCGCCCATCCTGTTCTATAGTAACTTCCCATAAATCTAGAGACCTATTCTTTTTCGTTACTCGTCTAATGACATTATATTTTCCATAAGCAAAGATCCTGGATTTCTTTTTAATTCTTCCGGCCATTTCAGCATCGCAGATAAAAGTCCATTCATTTCCTTCTGAATTTATTCTAAAATCCAGCCAATCTTCATAATCATTTTCGAAAACGGCCGGCAATAGCAAGCCACTTATATCTTCACAACTATTTTCCCCAAAATTAATTCCGCTAAATTTCGACAAGGCTACAATAGATTTATTGTTCAAAAACAAATGTGCCGTATTAATACTGCCACTTTGCTTTAAGGGCAGTGGCATACCGTTAATAGTGATCTCACTGGTTTCCTCAGTTTTTACGAACGAAGTTGTACGCATCCCATTATGATCTAAAAAAACCTTATCAAATTTATATTCATCTGAACTTTGCTCCTGAAATTGAAGTAAAAAGCTTTTGTTCTGATAGAATTCCCGAAGCGGTTCTTTTACTTCATAATCTTCCAAAGAGATAATCTCCCCTTCTTCCATTTCATTCTGAATCTTATTCATTATAGCATCATTGCCCACTACATTAAGATCGTAATTCCGCCAATTCTTAACGGTTTTCACCAGTTCGCCAAAGGTGATATCGGGCACACATTTCCGTAAATCTATTCTATCTGGAGTAATTAAGGCAGGGACTAGGTTTCCGTTAGGATCATACCCGGCCAACTTCGTTATGGTAACATCAAAGATCATTGCTTTTGGGTCTTGATTTTCATCAACTATAGCATAAGCCATTTGATCTGACCTAAAATTCAACATAGCGCCGCCTTGCTCCACACTTATTTCGAAGTTCCTATCTATAGAGGAGTAGAATTCCCGATAACCACGCGCTAAATTATGGTGTAGAAATATACGTTCATCACCCAAATCTATAGCCGCAGCTGCAAAAGTACCATACGATCTTACCACACAGCTTCCAGCAATTTTATAGATCCCAGGTTCGGTTAAAAGAACCGACTGAAGATACCTGCCGGCTTGCAAAGGAAATCCGAACCAGGGAATAACAGGATCTACCGTTCTAATTTCAAAATATTCATCGGCAAGCATTTTAAACTCTATGCCATCTGAAGAAATATTGGAATAATAATCTGACAGCACCACCAAGAGCGCCTGTTTAAATTCTGAATCTTGCAGAATATCCCCTTTTAAACTGAATCCCGCATCTGCAAACCCTTGCTTCAACACGTGCAACAAATAAGGCATTGGCTGTAGAAGATTTCTATTAACCTGCTCATCGTTGGCGCTATCGTATTCATTTTTTAGAAAAGCACCTGATTTATAATTATTAATTATCCCTTCAAAATATTGCCATTGCACAGAAGATGTATCAATATCGTCTGTAATAATAGCGGGAAAATTATAATTAACCGCCGGGTAATTCTGCGCAGCAACACCCGCAGCGAAATCTTCTATAGTTCCCGTGAAGGAATTATTTTCCAAAGGTAATTCTGAAAGTTTCTTTTCGAAATTAGGAAACTCTTCAAAGCCGAATTTTATTTTTCCCTGAATCATTTTCCCCTGAATACGCTCTATAACCAACAGCGCTTCGTGCTCCTCGCCAAACAATTGCAAAAAGCCGGTAAAAGTTTTAGGGCTTGAAGCTGAAGAAAAAACACTTACAAATTCTAAAGTAGTGTCCATATCTTCATCTACATTAAACTCAAAAGGAAATGAGTATTGCGAAAAAAACTGATCTGTAAACCAGTGATTCTCTTGTACAATATTTAGGTTTTTACCATATAGGTCTAACTCAAATTGTGCCGTTGTAAATTTGAAGATCATTTTCTCTGTTTATTATAAATTCTACATCATAGCTATAGGTGCCCTGCTCGCTATCTTCATTAAGAAACTCCTTAACTACCGGAGCTAAAGAGATTTCGCGCCCTTCCTTTTCTAACCAAACCCGTTTACTGCGAATTAATTCTTCTAAGGTGCCGGCAGACTCTTTAAGAATATGACCGGTATTTAAATTTAACCGAAGCTCTTTTTTAACTTCTACATTCTGTAATACTTCTACCAGGTTTTTAAAACTGGTATTACTTATCGCCTCATATTTACTACCAAGGCGCAAGGCCCCAGTAAATTCGAGACATTCTACCGTATGGTATTCCGTTAAGAAATAAAGGTTATAGCTGTACATGTTCTCTGGAAACATTAAATATCGCTGACTATAATAATCATTCTCATTTATGGGCATTCTTATTTCAATCACATCACCCGGGACAAAATCGCTGAAGGAAATGGCCAATCCAAACAACGAATTATTGCCCGGGGTGTGATTAATAGTTTTGTAGGTTGTATTATTTCGCATAATTAAAAGCTGATGGCTTCCAAATTGCTTCACAAAGTTGAAAATTGCTTTGCTGTTTTTAGTGACCCGAACCGGCCGCGTTTCATAATTCAAAATCCCAAAGTTTCCCTGGTATTTTTTAGGAGTTCGACCTTTAATAAAATTGATAGTAGGGAAGCTCTTATCTTCTATTTTCGATGCCGTTTTCCTTACTTCTTTTCTAAGATTAATAGCTACACTTGCCGGCCTGTAATACGGAAATATCTCGTAGTTTTCTAAAGCTTCAGGAAGCACTTCAAAGAGCTTTTTTGGAGTATAAAACGCTCTGGAAATTATACTCCCTAAGTGAATACTCATTTTGTTTTCGAAAAACGCGCCTTTTGCCGTATTGGAAAACAACTTAGAAAAGTTGCTATAATCATAGCGGGTAATTTCCATACTTATAGAAGCCCTGTCCGTTTCTTTGTTCGAATAAATATTAGTGAATTCCTGCTCATCGTTTGTAAAATTTAGCCTGTCACTATTAAAGCCAACATCTATACTTTCTACTACCCTAAGCATCACCGGGAGTTCAAACACCGCATTATTAGAAGTAAAAACAATTACATCCTGATAGATCCCGGCCACCAGGTTATTGGCCGATATTGGTTTCACACCGAGTTCCTGGTAATACTCGCCCGCACTTTCGGCAAGCTCTATCCAGTAGGGTACACTAATCACATAAGATTGTGTGCTAACAATACTGGTTTTTATGGTCCTCGCATTTTGAACGCCTTTAATTGCAAAAAACTCTAAGGCATCTGGAGATACATTGAAGCCGTGCGTATCGAAAAGATAAGCTGTAACCGGGATAATGGTAGGGAATAGCTCATAATCTGGATGATAAAAATCTAAATTCTCAATTTCAATCCCTTCGCTTAGTATAGGAGATTCATGGAAATCGAATTCAGAAGTAAGGCTAATATCTATGGTTTGCGATCCCTGCCCGGTATATACTTTTTTTCCGTCCCAGGTAGTGCTTTCATAAACGAGGTTTCCGGTGCTGCTTAATTCGAAATATTCTGAAATTCTAATTTTAAAATTTGCCCTGGTTAAAATATTAAATTGCTGCGCCGGCAATGGCGCATTACTTTTCACGTGTGAAAGCTTTAAACTACTGGTAGTTACTTTTAGCTCATCTGGACCAATTACTCGCAGCTCCACAAAAAGCCTTAAATAAGATAAATTATTAACTGTTAGACCAGAATCTGCTCTCACCCCCTCCACAGCAAATTGAATGATCCCTGCATGATAACCAGGATCTAATAGACTTAAATTTTTATAACCAAGACTAACGTTTTGTTCCAAATTATTCTCGGTTAAAACTAGTCCGCTTTCAGTGGTAATATCCCCCCCAGCTAAATTTAGGTTATCATATTCCCCTAAATAGTTGACAACATTTGCGGTAGCGATAAAAGAATTGTACTTCCCAGCTTCTTCGGTAGCGAAATGATTTTCTATTTGAACCGGGATTTCGATAGATGCCGGAGCAGGATCTCCCACCATGTAATAAATAGTAATTGGGGGATCTATGGGAGTTTTCCAGTTTTGGTAATACAATTCGTTCTCAAAACTATCGGTAAAATCTGGAGTATCTTCCAGGGGAATATTATAAGGACCGGTAATGGCCGTAGCAGTTGCCGTCTCATCAAACCAAATCTCGAAATAGGCTTGCAAAGTCACTATTTGGATCCTGTTTTTAAAACTTAGCTGGGTTTGTACATTAATAATATCCTGTAGGTTCTTTACCAGCCAATTATAGACGGCAGCATCTGGTGTGGCAAAAGCCACCACAGGAAGCGGGGAGACCGCACTACCGTTAATAATTATAGCCAAATCTCCATAAGGCACTAACTTATCTACACTAAACTCTGTAGTGACCCGGTTAATTAGCTTGTTACTAAGAATATTAACCAGTTCGTCGCTAAATACTTTTTCGGTACTAAATTTATCGTAGGCCATTATCTTTTATTTGAATTTCTCCATTTCTGGTACTCCTTAATATCTTCTGACATTTTTCTTGAATTCTCCATATTTCGCTCCATATATGCGATCACTCCATTTTTTTCTAAGCGTTCCAATACTTTCGTGTTGTTGGACAGGGCTACAGCTAAAAGTGAAGTGTTATCCTGGGGCTGCACATCGCTTCCTGAAACCTGTTGGTTTTGTTTATATAGCCCAGTTTCAAAACCTTTTACCCGGGCAATTTCATTATGTATCGTTTCTTGAAGGGCAGGATCAAACTTTTTCCAGGCTTTATCGTCTATAATCATTTCTGGTCTTGCTGCACCGCCTTCTCCCGCCAGGAACATTGTGGGCTTATTCACTAAACCAGAGCGGGTTTCCCCGCCATAACCGGCATTAAACATTTTGCCGTCCTGTTCACGTTGAACAGGATAAAGCCCTTTTTCAAAACCTTTTGCCGGAAGGGGAGTAGCGGCAGCTATACCTAATTGAATTGCACCCATAGCACCTACAATAGCAGCCCAGGGCACACCTAAAACTAAACCTCCTTGCGCAAGGGCTTTGGCAACACCGGCAGCAGTATTGAGGACTATTTGCGCCATCATCATTTCTTTCTCTCGCTTGGCGGTTTTATATTCCATCTCAGCACGCTTGCGCTGAGTTTCTTTTTCCATTTCTTCTACCGCACGGTTATACTGGCGTTGGTTTAATCTACCAGTATCTAATTGCCGCCTTAAACGCTCTTCTTTTTGGCGTTGGTTTCTTTCAAATTCCTGAAGCTCTACCTGTTGTTTTTTAGCCTGAAAATCGTGATACATTCCCCAGGCATTCATCAATCCCTGCACTACCATTTGCGCAGCTTCAATTTTTTGGGTAACGGTGTCTAAATTTGCAAAGGTTTCATCCCATTGATCTACTGTGAATCCCAAAACATCAAAACCTCCGTAAGATTTTCCTTCTTCTTGTTCATCGCCACCTACAGAGCCGCCTTTAATTTCACTGAGCTTAATCCCCAGCTCGTCCAGGTAATCTAATAACTCTTGTTTTTCTTCTTCTGAAAGTAACTCCAGGTCAAAACCTTTAAATTCTCCACTCTCTATAATTCCCTGCATTTGAGCAAGCAACTCATTAAGATGTTGCGCCTCTCTATCTGCTTCTTCCCGGTTGAATTTTTCCTGAAGCACAGCTCGGGCTTCTTTATCATTACCAAGTGCCGCCAGTGCTTCATTGTGCGCAATCTCCCGTCTTGTTTTCTCACGCTCAAATTCTTGCTGTCTTTTTTGAGCCTGGTCTTCAAGGCCTTTTTGAATAATGCTGCCTAGCTTATTTTGATGGATAGCTTCTTCGTGCTGAATTTGTTGGTTGAGCTCTGCATTTTGCTGTAGCCAAAGTTCTTTCACTTTAGAAAGCTCGGCAGCTCTTTTATTATCGCCACCGGCACGCGCTTTATCTATTTCTACATCGAGGTTTTGTAATTGTGCTTCCTCAATCATTTGCTCACGCAGCTTCGTTAACTTCGCCTCGTGATTGGCTTCCAGCTGCGCTACTTCCCGTTTGAAGGAATCATCAATTAAAGAAGCTTTTAGCCTATTGTTTTCTTGTTGTATTTGCCGTAAAGCTTTTTTCTCATTCTCGGCATTTGCACTATACTTGTTCCCTCCGGGTTTATCGGTTTCGGGATCGTCTGAATCTGGAGTTATTTTCTGTCTTTGCCATTTGCCATTTTTATAAACAAACCATTTGCCGTTTATTTCTTGAGTATCACCTTCTTTAGGGCCTGGAGTTTCACCACCTGCAGGAGCACTTTCTTTCATTTGCTCTGCGTACAGCTCTTTGAGTATTTTTATCTCGGCTTTGGTTGCTTCCACATTTTCCCGCTTACTCAAAATGGCTTTTTCAATAAGATTATTTTGGGTAGAAACAGGATTAAAGCCTCCTTTGATAGTAGCCCAGGCCTTATCCCAAAAATCAATATTATCCTCTAAACTTGAATTTTCTTTATCTAACAGTTCTCGGGATTTCTCATCTAGCATTGCCTTAAGTGCTTTAGCCCGGGATGCCTGCTCCAGCGCAGCTGTATAATCCTTTAAAGCTGTTTTACCTTCTTTAGTGGCAATATTCTCCAGGTTAAGGTTCCCTAGATATTCCGGAGAAATTTTATTTAGTTTTCTTATCGCTACTAGTCTAGCTCCACGGCTAGCAGTTTCATCACGCGAAACAGCAATTAGAGCTTCTACTTCATTTTTTTCTGAAGCAAGATCACTTGCTACCTTCTTGCTAGCATCACTTAACAAACTTTGTTTACTTGCGGCTTCTTCAGCACTTTCTGAAAAAGCATAATAAGCAGCAACAGCAGCTCCTACTATAGCTAACGCTGCGCCAATGGGATTTAGCGCCATTGCTGCCGTTAATGCCCTATAGGCCAGCACCGCTTTTTTTATGTTCCCGGTTAAAAGTGCCTTGGCAATAGCCAGAGATTTTGTTGCTATTTCTTGAGCCAGTAGCAATGCATAATGAATTTTAGTCACAGCACTAGCCCTGGCAGTCCATAAGGCACTAAGTTTAAGTGCCGCATTATAAGAAAGTACGGCAGCGAGAACTACGGCCATAACTTTAACTACGGCCAATAATCTACTTCGCCAAATAGTGACTTCTCCGGTAGCATCCTCTGATGCTCCTATAAATTTGGCAAACCATTCTACACCAGATTTAAGCCAATTCACTATAGATTCTGAAGAAACAAGGCCTATCAGTCTTTTTTGAACTTTTTGTAAAGTAGCCGCAAGGTTATTGTTTTTTACGTTGTATTCTTCGGTTAAAGAAGTAGCCTCCTGTAAAGCTTCCGCAGCTGTTTTTTGTCTTTTTCTTACCACATCAATTCCCTGAGCCAAAGATAAAATAGCACGTGCGCCACGTTCGCCACCAATTTCAACACCGCTTAAGCGTTTTATTAATTCTTCAGCGCCCACCGTGGAATCTGAAAAACTCTTTACGAAAGCAATAAATGCCTCATTGGCATCTTCTTCCATCATTTTTCTGAAATCATCTACGGGAATTTGTGCGGCAGTGGCAAAAGCATCCACATCTTCATACATTGCAGCAAGCGTCTTGCTTGCCGCAGTGGCAGCAATTTCTTGAGAAACCCCCATTTCATCGAAAGCAGCTCCCAAACCTATAATCTTATCGGCAGAAATATCTACCACCTTGGCTATACCGCCGGTACGCTTCATAAAATTGACCAGATAATTAGCCTGGTTAGCCCCACTTGCTGAAACTTCGTTAATTGCGGAACCAACAGACATTAAAGCACCGGCATAATCGCGCCCGGTTTGTTCGCCCACCTCAAAAACCTTGGTCATTTTCCCTACTTCCCGAATAGCTTCGTCTGAAAGATCATCCCCAAGGGCTACTTTTACCTGGTTCGCTACTTTTACATAATCGTTTAAATTTTTAACTCCGGTAATTCCCAATCTACCCGCATCTTCCGCCAGCTTTAATAATTCTGACCGGGCAGACCTGGTGGTAAACATTCCAAAAGATTTAGTAAGTTCATCTACTTCGTCTTTTGTTAAGCCCGTGGTCTTCATTACATCGGCTTGAGAATCTGACAATTTTGAGTTATAGTCTAGTACCTTTTGAAGGGAAAGCACCATCCCGGTACCCGTAGCGATAACCGAAGCACCCAAAGCCGCATATCTATTAAAACCATCGGCAACCCTACCAATTGAAGATCTTGTAGCCCTGGCATTCAGCCTAAGCTCTTTTAGCCTGGAATCTATCCCTTTTAGTTCTGCGCTATAGCGTTTGTACTGGGCGCTTCCAGGCACCATATTATGTAATTGCAACCTAAGCTTGGAAGCCCTTTTGCTCAGTTGGTTCATAGTAAGACCCGTAACTCCAATTTCTTTTTGGAGTGCGTTCATTCTGGCCTTTTTTTCTTTAAGAGTGCGATTATTTTGTCGCAATTCTTTATCCAGCGCTTTATATTGTGCCGATTCTTTTTTTCCCGCGTTAGCAAGCTGTCGCTTCTCTTGTTTTAATTCTTTATTGCGTTGGGTAAGTTGCCGGGTAGATTTTTCTAAATCGAACAATTCTTTTTGCGCTTCGTTGCCATTAATAACAACAGAAAAACGCATTTCTTCATCAACAATTCGCTTGGCCATAGGGAATAAACTTTAAACAAGTTTACCGCCTATAAAAGGTTTAAGGTGTGACAATAAAAAAGCCCCTACAATTGCAGGGGCGTGGTAAGCTAACTTAAAAATAATTACTCATCAATAAAGGAATCTTCGTCCAGTTGGGTACTGGCGTATTGATCTTCATCTATCAAAACAAGAAGATTGTCTTCTTGTTCGTGTTTCCATAAACTACCGGCTTCCACCTCGATACCTTCTATAGATACCAGGTCTTTTAAATTGCGGTAATACATTAGGAAGCAATTTTGGTTTGTTCTAAAATCCAATGATCTAAACCATTAAAATCATCCTTACCGTATTTATTAAGACCATTAAAGAGTTCCTCTAATTCATCGAAAAGCCAAATAACATTGCGGCGTTCTTCACGATTGTCTGCCCAGCTGGAATCTAAATACACCCGGCGCAGGATTATTAAAAGTTCTAATTGATCTTCAAGGTTATGGGCGTGGGAAAACATCTCTCCCGCCCAGTTGCCGATAAATACCATAATTTTGGTACGTTGATTTTTGTGGGCTTTCGCCTCTTTGCTGTTGTTCTGCATAACAAATAGTTTTAATATACCCAGGAGTGGTGCAGAACAACAGCAAAGCTATTGAAGTGGCCGGACTTACACCGGTTCTCTCCTGGGATGAATTATTAAACTTCTTTGTGATCATTGTACTTTGTGTTATTCTGCACAACAAATATAGAGAAGGGCATTGATTCTACCAAAAATGTAAATCATACGTCAAATATAACATATATGTAAACCAAAGCTTAGGGTAAGGAATGTGCGTTTGAATAAATCATAATTCTTCAGACCGAACAGAAATTAAATCCCAATTACTAGCATCAGTAGTTATACCAGTGCCATTATATTTTAATTTAAGTTTGAAAACAATTTCTTTCTTAACACCAAAAGCATTACTCGCTTCTACTTTGTGCCAGACCGTATAATTGAAGGTTGAATTTTCTTCGCTATTACAATTGAAAACTGAAACATTAGCTTCAGCTGGATAATTCAATTCCTCCAGGATAAAATCTTCAGCCACAATACAAGGATTAGGTTTATCATCTCCGCAGGATATAAAAATGCAAAATAGGAGTAGGGGAAAAAATTTTTTCATTGTATTAGTTTTATTGTTACCGGCAATAAAACTACAAAAAAAAAGCAGCGGTAGGGCGCTGCTGGGAATTTTAAAGGAGGAGCTCTCTTAATTTACCTATTAACACCATAGTATCAATACGTTCTTCCTGGTGGTTGGCGGCAGAGCTGCTTAAATACACTTCTAAAAGATTGTCTAAAGTTTTTAATTGGTTTTCCTTGGAGTCGAGCATTTCTATCTCTTCTAAAAAATTTTTCATTTAAATTTAAATTTTCGATTAGAGAACAAGATGCAAAAACAAAAAAAACAGCCTTGGGGAGGACTGCTTTTTTTAAAGAACTCTTGCCTATAAAAATTCTACTGGTGTAAATATAATAAAATATTTACATATACGTAAATTAATCTTTTGTGGCCAGCTTGGCCTTCACCGCATTTGTAAAGCCAAAATGTAATTGTTTGATGATGTTATTGGCGTGACCAAACAAAATACGGTTGTGAATGGGATGGTTTTTCTTTTTCTTTTTGCCTTCCCGGGAGTCCCTGGTGCGCATATCTACAAACCTATGTTTGCCCAAGTGCCTATATTCTAAAGTGTTGCCGTTAACCTCAAAACTACGGCCACCGTAAAACTCGTCGCTTCTAAACCCCCTTCGAGACATAAGGCTCTCTTGTGCGCTATCTATATTCTGGCTTTCTTCCCGCAACACCTGCGAGGTAAACCGGCCTTTTAGCACATCTTCACTAATGCGTTCCCGTTCGTTTAATGATTTCATTCTATTTTGAGTTCTAATTTATCGAGTTTCCAAAGTACTTCCAGCATTTTGGCTGTATTGGTTTCGCGGTTGCGATAATTATAAACTACATACCTGGTAACTCCTAATTTTTTTCCAACTCCCCTTTCTAACAAGGCTTCAAAAAAGGCTGTTTTAATTTCTTCTTCTGTCATAATGGTTTTAATTGTGGTTAAATATACCACATTAAACCGTAGAATCAAAATAAAGTTCTACACTCCAACCGTTACATCCTACCAAATTACTCTCTGGATTTATGCTAATATTACTCACTACCAGATCGCGAATAAATCCGCAAGGGCCATCTATAGAATCGTCCAGTACTTTATTGAAAAAGGCCAGGGCCGTTTCTTGGGTACGGGAAAAAACATCTAGCCAATCGTCTTGCCTGGTGGCGCCATAATCTGTTTTCTCCAGGAAGAAGAAACCTAAGCTATTCCTTAGTTTTAGCTTATCTACATCGTTACCACGGGTAGAAGCATCTGGCATTACTGCAATCATTATTTGATTATCTGTTGGGCGAATTTTACTTAGAAATGTGGTGAGCTCATCTTTCACTACCACAACTCTGGCGAAATTAACGTCTTCAAGGGCTTGCTCTGTATCTTTTACGTACTGTTTTAATTCGGGGATTAGTATCATTGGTTTTGTTTTCTAGTTTTCTCCTGCGCTTTACGATCTTTTTCTCTCTTGCGAATATCGTATAGAAAGATGATCATTTCCCAAAAGTTGGTTTTATTCACTTTTTGCATCGGTCCATAGATACCTGTCTCTGCAATTCTATGGGCTACAGCTTTCATCCCTATGCCGGGGATTTTACTTTCTTCCTTTTTGCTCCCTTCCTCCTCAAAAAGTATGGAAAGATCCAGCCATTTTCCTTGCACAAATACCTGGGCAGAGAACAGGTATTTTTGAAAACTGGCAAATAGGAGAAAGAAGCCATAAACCCTACCAAAATACACGTGTTTTAAGTGATTGGCAGTTTTAGCTGTTTTCTTAGCATCGTAAGCTTTATTCTTATTTTCTTTATAAAAAACCGCCATTAACCGGTATAAATGGGCTTCGTTAAAATCTTGTTCCAACAAACTATATATCTCCAGGGCGTCTATGTATTGCCCCCAGGTAATATCGTCGAAACCATCTTCTGGACCATACCAGGTTTTAAAAGCATCTGATATTACCTTGGAGTGGTTGTCGATGTAATATTGTTTTATCGTGATTTTACCGTCTTCATCTTCTTCAAAAAAAGAATCTATAGATGTTGATAGCCTATAAATGTTAGCGCACATTTCCTGTTCTTCTTCTTCAGAAAGCTTTCTTTTCCCTTTTTGGAGCTCCAGCAATTTGTAAATCATTTCAATCCTAAAATCCTCGTAGGTGATTTCTTCTTTTCGGTAGCGGTAAATTAAATGGGAAGCTTCAGCATATTGCCGGCTATCGCATTCTTTTAAATCTTCTGGAAGGTATAAAAGCCTATTGCTTTCTGGAATCTCTAAGGTGATCATAGTTTAATTTCGAGGTTTTTAGAAAATTTAAGGTCAAGTTCTTCCAGGCGCGCTCCGTGCTTATTAACAATATGTTCGTAGATTTCTGCCTTGTTTTTGCCTTTAATGGGGATATATTTCCCAGAAGAATCCCTTTTAAGGTATTTTCTAAGCTCGAATTTAAACTCTGAAAGAAATTCCCTGCGTTCTTTTGCACGGTCTTTTAGCTTATTTTCCAGTTTATCATTAATAGAATCAAAACGTTTTTTCTTTCTCCAGTTCCAAATGGAAGCAAAGAATGAAAGTAGTTTTTTAAATAGGTTGGCCATTATATATAGTTTTAGGTAGTTACAAAATCATCATCATCATCGAAACCAAAAATTGGTTTGGTTACATTCAGGGCTTCTTTTTCGGTTTCAGTGAGTTCTGGTTTTAGGTAATCTTCAATAGCTGATAATGCCTGGCGAGTGTCAGCATCAAAAGACTGCGCTGCGAGTTCAGCTTCCATTTTTTCAGGTGGTTTGGTATTGGTACTTACACCGCCTTTGTATTTTTGCAAGATACCTTCGGGTAACAGCGTAACGCGAAGCCGGCGAAGCGCCCAAGCTAACGCGTAGTAAACTGAAGCTTCTTTTATGAGCTCCAGTAGGTCTTCATCTACTTCTGTGGTAGATGATTTAACCTGGTTAAGCAAAATGTTATACTGCACAGTTCCTAATCGGCTTTTAATTTCGGTACGTTGGCACTTACTGATCCCTGGTTGTAGTTTCTCCAATAAGTATCGGGAATGAATAGGGAAATAGGCTTCGAAATCCTTTGTGGTCCGCACAAACACATTGTAAGTCGCTTTGAAGGCTTCAGTATCTTTCCATTTTATCTCGGGATTTGGTACCACTATAGGATTGGTTTCATCTAAGAGGTTCAACAAAGTATCCATGGCTTTGTAATATTTACGCTCCAGGTTTTCATTATCGCTATTTACCATCCATTCGAACGCCGCTTTCTCGTTGGCATCGTTACGCATTTTACGACCATTCACCGTATGACTTAAATCCCGGGATGGGGCGTGATATCTCCAGGCATCGAGGAGAATTGCGTAACGAACATTGAATAATAGGAAAGCTGTATCTTCAGTTAAGACTTCAGTATCGAAAAGGCTCCATACATAATCATAAGTTTGAGTACCAATAAGATCGTACACCTCGCGAGTGGCGGTGTATAATTCAGATTTGATTTCCTTAATTTGAATATCGGCATCAATAAAGCTTAGGATATCGCTTATATAATCGCTGTCTTTAAATATTAGCTTCATGCTACTTTCTGATTTTTAAGTCGATCACTTTCAGATTTATCCTGCTCCCGTTGGGGAGGATCGTGATAGAAACCGAGCTTTAGTTTTTTATTAGGGAAATTAGCCTTAATGGCATAGTTAACGGCCTTGGTAACGATCATCTCCGGGATGTCTATACCAGTCATCATATAATTTTGAAGCGCGTAAAGTTGCTCACTACCAGAGTCTGACTGCCCGTCTTTACCGGTGCCACCAATCGCACTATGCACGCCAACACCGGCAGAAGTAGCACGGTCTGCACGCTCGCCAATCTTTATTTGGGCTTCGGCAAAGTCCTTAATGTTTTGGTCTATTGGTTTAATGGTCCAGCCCTGCTCCTTTAGGCTACTCCCATCTACGAAAACAGTATCTACCGTATGCCAAAACTTACCGGCATTTCTATCTCCAGAAAGAACACTTGCTATTTTGCGCAGATATTCTTTCTGATAATCGACGAGCATTTTTTCTTTATAATCCTTATTTGTTTCATCGCACAATCTTTTCAACTGATCTTCTTTCATATCCCAAAAAGATTGTGGAGAAGTAATGTGATACTTTACATTAATAGAGTTTTTACTGAGTGCCTTTAGAATGAGCGGTACGGCCGTAGATCTTCTAATCCATTCCAATGAGCCATATATGTCGGGCACGGTATAGTAGTCGCTACAGAAGCTATACATGTTCGAGTAAAGAATGCTATTTTTATGAGCAAATGGGCGCTTAAAATCGAATAACGAATAGACCTTGAAGTTGGTAAGGTGATCTACATGGTTAAGGTTCCAGTCGTTCACAATCACGTGATCTGGCTTCACTATAGGATTTTCAACCCTGGTGGCTAAGCGCCCCCGGTTTGGGGAGATGTGTTCTAACTTGGATATTTTCTTCTTCCCATTAACCCTCGCACCGCGATTTAGATAAAATTTAGAGAAGACGCCTTCTATATGATTATAGTCTACACAAGCTTTAGCCAGGTAAGCATCGCAGTCCCAACTCTGCAACCAGGATTCTATCTCATCATCGGTCGTCCATTCTCGCACTAATTGATATTTGGAGTCAAAGCCTTCTTTGTATAGTTTAGGTCCTTTGCCCCATAACATACCGGTTTTCTTCTTAAGAATACCAGGGACTATTGAGTTATTAGCTACTGTATCCTTAATGACTGTAGGTAGATCATTGTTATCTCCATATGGGAGTATGCGCCAATTATCAATAGTGTATTGCCTATTGGCATTTGTCCAGTCTAAGGTTTGCTCTCCGTTGGTGATCCTGGATTGCTCCAGGTCTCTAGGGTTTTCACTTACCTCGTAGGAGAATACAACGTCTTCGTGCTCTACTAGCGCATTGCGCCCGTGCTGTTCAATATTCATTGATGTACTTATTATTGAATTTGATTAATAGTGGTAAGTAGAAGAAGCGATCCTTATCGCCGTCCTTGAAGCCTATAAGTAGATCGGCCTTATCACTGTATCTTTTGCTGAGACCAGTGCGGAGTACCACATTGTCTCGTGTCTTATAGCCCTCAGATATATTTTTACTTTCTTGATAGGAGTAGAATTCAATATCAAAGGGCACACCAGCAGCCGTAAGTTCACGCATTCGTTGTACGATCTGGTATAGCTTCTTGGTTGCATTCATAATACAAGTGTATCTGTTTTCAGGCATTAGTGGTGTGACAGGGGAAACACCCAGTAAACACAGGGTATGCGGTACATTGTAACCCCCTCAAAAGTGGTTGGGTTGCGCCCACTGAATAAGTATTCATGTAGATAGAAGCACGGGAACACCTGTAAACACTAGTCTTTAGAGGTGGTTGGTCATATCTCTCGTTTACAGGGCGGGGGTGCAGTTGCAAAGGCAGACTTT
>LV_Brine_h2_0102DRAFT_1000043_pt1 | contig 45197 bp, 29 predicted proteins | sample LakVidmifraction_3_FD_10600 | JGI IMG/M metagenome (IMG submission 10600)
ACCTTGGCTTGGCTCTGCCTGATGGCGGAATATTATTGTGATGCTGCTTGATTGTCGGATGGCGCTTCGCTTATCCGACCTACGTTTAAATATTCCATATGTAAGAAATTACACAATAAAACATTGATGTAGGTCGGATAAATGGCGAAGCCATGCCATCCGACACATAATTTATGGGAACGGTAAGAGTTTATAACCTTGGCTTGGCTCTTTCGGGTGATAATATATTATTGTGATGCGGCTTGATTGTCGGATGGCGCTTCGCTTATCCGACCTACGTTTAAATATTCCATATGTAAGAAATTACACAATAAAACATTGATGTAGGTCGGATAGATGGCGAAGCCATGCCAGCCGACACATAATTTATGGTTTTTCACCACACCAATTATTCGTGTAAACACCTTGCTTAACTGCTCTGTGAAAACTTGAATAAGGCCAATCAGCAACCCTACTAACTAAGCCATGTTTCATAGGGTTAAAATGCACGTAGTTAACATGATGCCAATAATCATTATCATCCCTAATTGTATGCTCCCAAAAGCGGCGTTGCCAAATTCCCCGCTCATTTTTACGTTTTCTTGTTTGAGTTAAAAACTCTGTTTTTGGGAGTGATTTTGAAAATCGCTTTTTAATTTCACGCCAACGTCCAGAGTAATCACAATCGTTATCTGGCAAAGTTAAAACCGCATGAAGGTGATCGGGTAGCACAACCCATGCGTCAATGTAAAATGGTCTTCGTAGTTTAACAAAGCGAATAGCCTCGCGTAATAAATCAATATGTTCAACTAATAACGACTTATTACGATCGAGCAAATTAACAGTAAAAAAATATGATCCTCCTTTTACATAATTCCTACGATATTGCATTTTATTCTCACTATATTATTTAAAGCGCATCAAATAAATAAAGCGTAAATTAAGAATATATACAATATTAATGTAGGTCGGATAAGTGGCGAAGCCATGCCATCCGACAATAAAATGAGGGGGAATAAATAAGTTTTGTGGTACTTAAAAATGGGCTTTGCTTACAACCAATATTTTATAAAATTTCTACAATGTCATAATCGTGCTTTACATCGGCAATGGTTAAACTTATGCCATCATCGAGTTGCTTATTTAATAACAGCTTACCTAGTGGTGCGCCGGGGGTTACAACGGCAATCGTTAAACCTTTAACCTCTACGGTTAACCCACCTGCGCTTGGGCCTAAATAAAACCATTTTTGCTGCTCATTTGTACCCTCTAAGCACACTAGCGAGCCAATGGCTATTTTACTACTGGCTGGCTGATTAAATATGGGCTTAAATAACTCCATGCTTTTATAGCAATCGTTTACGCGCTGCGCTTGGCCTTGGGCTAAATAGGCGGCCTCTAACCCTAGGGTATCGTATTTGTTTTCTGCTATGTTTTCTTCGTGCGTGGCGGTGTCGTGCGCTGTTTTAGCGGCCACTTTTGCGGTGGTAAGCTGCGCCTCTAGGGCAAACTTAAGGTGTTCAATAACGTGGGCTTTGTTCATGGGGTTTACACACATACAGTAAAAATATTGCGAGCAGTTTAACATTGCTACGGGGGCTAAACACAATAGTTTGGCCCCTAAGCTTTGTTTATTTATATGCTTTGAGCCTTTATGGCATATCCATGAGCGCTTGGCTTTGGCTATCTATTTTCACTTCGTAGTTTTTAGCACTTAACCCCATTAGCTCGGGCAAGGTGGCGGCAATGCAAACAGATGAAAACGTACCCACAACAATGCCACTAAATAACGCAATAGCAAAGCCTTGCAGCGGTGTTCCAGCTAATAGCCACACACTTGCTACTGTGGCTAAAGTGGTGCCTGAGGTAATTAAGGTACGCGTTAGGGTGCTTTTAATCGCACTATTTATAATGCTGGATACGCTAATACTGGCATTTAATTTAACTCTTAATAGCTCACGCACCCTGTCACCAACAATTATAGAGTCATTAAGTGAGTAGCCTATAATTGCCAATAAACTGGCTAATACGGTTAAGTTAAATTCAAGCTGTAATAGCGAAAACAAACCCAGCACCAATATTAAGTCGTGTGTTAAAGCAACTACCGAGCCAAGGGCTAAACGCCATTCAAACCTTATCGCTAAATACAGCATTACTGCAACCATAGCTGCTAGAAGTGCCAAACAGCCTTGTTCAAATAGCTCATCGCCCACTTGCGAGCCAATATAGGCCGATGACAATATCGTGGCATTTATGTCGGTGCTTTGTGTTACCGCACTTTGCCAATCGTTGCTGCTATTACTCGCAGATTGATTAATAGCTGGCGCTTCTCTTAATTGAAAGTGGTTATTCCCTTGCGCTGTTAGCTCAAACTCACCGTTGTGGTTTTTAGCTATAAAAGTTTTAAGCTGCTTTAGCTCAATACTTTGGTTAGTCGTAAATTCTGTTAAGTAACCACCGGTAAAATCAAGGCCAAAGTTAAGCCCTTTTTGCGCTAAGGTTACTACCGATAGCAATACTAATACTGTACTTAAAACCAAGCCCATAAAACGCATGCGTGTGCCGGTTTCGCCTTTTAAAAAATAATTAAGCATCTGTACTTACTCCGCTTTTTTTACCCAATTTTAAATACAAACTTTGGCTCAACACTTTCGATACATACACGCCTGTAAACATACTGGTTACTAAACCCAGCGCCAAAGTAATTGCAAAGCCTTTCACTGGCCCATAACCTATACCGTATAAAATAAGTGCAGTGATCATAGTGGTAATATTGGCATCAAAAATAGTGCTAAATGCTTGCTTATACCCTTGCTCAATAGCTTGATAAGGCGCGCGGCCTTTACGGCGCTCTTCTTTTATACGTTCGAATATAATGACGTTGGTATCTACTGCCATACCTATGGTTAGCACCAATCCGGCAATGCCGGGAAGCGTAAGCACTACCCCAGGCAATAACGACATTAAACCCACTAAAGAGATTAAATTTAAAATAAGTGCTACGTTGGCAATTAACCCTAAACGTCTGTACCACATAGCCATAAATGCCAAAGTAATACCCATACCTAACATTAGGGCGGCTAAGCCGTTACTTATATTTTCGCTGCCTAAGCTTGGCCCTATGGTTTGTTCGTGCACTATAGTAACCGGCGCACTTAACGAGCCTGCACGTAACAATAGCGCTAAGTCGGCCGCGGCTTGTGGGCTTTGCATATTGGTTATGCTAAAACGCGAACTTAAGTGCTGAGCAATATTGGCTACATTAATAACCTCACTCTTTTTAACTACCTCTCCTTTAGCATTTTGCGAATACTCTGAGTAAACCGTCGCCATAGGTTTACCTATATTAGCTTTAGAAAATGCCGACATAGCATCGCCGCCTTGGCTATCAAGGCTTAACTGCACTAGCGGTTTGCTCCAATCGTCGCGCCCAGCATGAGCGTTATTAATATGCTCACCGGTAAAAATTGGCACAGGGTCGAGTTTTATAGTACCGCCCGTCTGTAAATTAAAGGTTTGCCCACCCACAGCTTTTAATTGATAAAACCCCAGGGATGCCGTTGCGCCAATAATGCGTTTCGCCTCGGTAGGATCTTGCACTCCAGGTAGTTCAATACGAATGCGCTGCTTACCTTGGCGCTGTGTTACCGCTTCGGTTATGCCCAACTCTTCAATACGCGAACGTAGGGTTGTGAGGGTTTGGCTCATAACTTCTTTGTTAAACGCGCTTCGCCCTTGCTCTGAGTAACTAAATTGCGCCGTTTTAACTGTGCCATTATTGTTTGTTACTACTGCTAAGTTAGCAAAGCGGCTTTGCAGCTCTTTAATAACAGGGGTTAATTTATCACCAGCATTAGGTAGAGCATTTATTACAAACCCAGTTTGAGTTTGCAGCGCTTTTACTCCATGTGCCTTTTGCTTAATTATGATTGATTTAGCTTGCTGATACGCACTCACTAATTGCTCATCAATAGCTTTGTCTAAATCTACATCGAGTACAAATAGCACCCCACCGTTTAAATCTAGACCTAACTTTATTGGCGAAAGTCCAAAGCTTTGTAACCAGCTTGGACTGGTAGCGCGCTCAACAATTTTGGTCTGAGTATTTGCATATTGCGCTTTTATAGCCGCTTGTGCCTGGGCACTTTTTGTTGGCTCGTTAAGCAGCACATTTATTGTTGCTTGCGACTCATACGCTTGCGCCACATTTAAGCCTTGCTCATTTAAAAATGTAACTAAGGTATTAGTGCTCGGGGGTGTTTGTATTTTGCTGTGTGGGGCTGCACTAATATACAACCATGACTGGTTTGGATATAAATTAGGTAACGCACTCATTGCCAGTAGCAGTAATACCACCAACATAGCAAAGGTGCTTAATTTAAATTTAGCCATAAACGGCTTTTTATTATTTTTAAAACTCAACATTGTTATTCCTTACTATCAGCAACCAGCTGATAAGCGCTTTTAAAAAGCACAATTAATCTGCAAGCTAAAACTTTAAAAGTTAAAACCTATTAATTATTAAATAAGGAAATTAAGCGTGATGGGTATTGGTAGCGCTGTAAAGTAAGTTAGCTTCTTTCCAGCCACTAATACGAGACTTTTTACTATTAGAAACAACTGTATACCAAGGTAGTGCCGTGCTTATAGCTTTAGGTTGTAAATAAAACTGCCTTGCTAGCGTATGAATAAAAAATTCATAAATAACGTCGTATTCAGGCTCTGTTTGCGCACTAAATAAAAACAACGATGAATTACTGGCAGTTAGCCTAGGTTGCAGTGCATCAAACGCTGTTTTATTAGGCTTAGTTTGTTGTTTAGCATGCAATACTTTAACTAATATGGAGGGGTGACTTATATCTAATGAAACATTACCTAATGAAGTAGCATCTAATGAAGTAGCATCTAATGAAGTAGCATCTAATGAAGTAGTATCTAGTGAGAAAGGAGCTGCTGAAAAAGCAGCAGATATTAAAGTAGAATTTGCAGTGTTTAAACCATGTTTAACTGGCGCGGCTTCGCTACATGCACTAAAAAGTGCAGTAATAAGCAAAAATGCAGTTAAAAACAAACGAAATTTAAACATCAATTTTCAAACTTTAATTAAGGATTATTAGTATATAAGGGCAGCTATTTAAAATACAATAGTCTAATTAAGTATTTAGTTTGATGCAAAATTAAATCCACAGCAATTTATACCCATTATAAAAACCGAGATCATTCATGCGCTCTAAACAAAGCTCAGTAAAACGCCCCGACGCAATGAACCTGCGCCAAAGTATAAAAACACTTTGGCCTTATATCACACAATTTAAAGGGCGAGTTTTTATTGCAGCTATGGCGTTGGTAGGCGCTAAAGGTGCTACTTTACTTATGCCGTGGGCACTAAAAGAAATTATTGATAGCGTTGATAAATCTATTCACCCAGTGCTTTTTATTCCTACCCTACTGCTTATTATGTACGGTGCACTGCGCTTTGCCAGCGTATTTTTAGGTGAAATACGCGATGCGGTTTTTTCGCGAGTTACCGAACACGCCATGCGCGACATAGGCCTAAAAGTGTTTAAGCATTTGCATTCGCTTGAACTGGCTTTTCATTTAGATCGACAAACCGGTGGCATAAGTCGCGATATAGAGCGTGGCACCAGCGGTTTGAGCTTTTTAATGCGATTTTTAATGTTTAACATTGTGCCTACTCTATTTGAAATTCTTACCGTTGCATTAATTTTTGGCACTTTGTTTTCTATCTGGTTTGCGCTTATAACCCTACTTGCAGTTGCCATATATATTACCTTTACAGTAACCGTAACCCAGTGGCGCAATCGCTTTATTCGCGAAGCTAACACCGCCGACAACTTAAGTAATACCCGCGCTATCGACAGCTTACTAAACTACGAAACAGTAAAATACTTTAACAATGAAGAGTTTGAAGCCAGCACCTACGACACCTTTTTAGCACGCTGGGAAAAAGCCCGATTAAAAAACCGCATGTCGTTATTGGCACTAAACTCTGGGCAAGCGTTAATTATAGCCAGCGCCATTACCGCACTTATGTGGTTAGGCTCAAGCGAAGTAGTAACCGGTACACTTAGCATTGGTGAACTCGTAATGATAAACGCGTATATGATCCAACTGTTTTTACCGCTTAACTTTTTAGGCTTTGTATATCGCGAAATAAGACGCGCCCTTACCGACCTTGAAAACATGCTCGGGCTGCTCAACAAAAAACCACACATTGCCGACACTCCTGCATCACAACTACTAACACTCTCTAAAGGTGAGGTTAGCTTTAACAATGTAAGTTTTAGTTACGATGCTAACCGCCCTATTCTTAACAATGTTAGTTTTAGCGTAAAACCCGGCACTAAGGTAGCAATAGTCGGTGCAAGTGGCGCAGGAAAAAGCTCATTAGCTAGGCTCTTGTATCGTTTTTATGAAGTGTCATCAGGTAGTATCACTATAGATAAGCAACCTATAAACACCGTAACTTTGCACAGTTTACGCCAAGCTATAGCCATAGTGCCGCAAGATACCGTGCTATTTAATACTTCAATACGCGAAAACATTGCTTATGGCAGGCCAACAGCCAGCGAGGCCGAAATAGATCAAGCCATTGCTATGGCGCATTTAACAGCGTTTATAAACAGCCTTGATAAAGGCGATAAAACCTTAGTAGGCGAGCGTGGTTTAAAAGTGTCGGGCGGCGAAAAACAACGCATAGCCATTGCCCGCGCAATCTTAAAAAAATCGCCTATTTTAATTTTTGACGAAGCCACCTCAGCCCTCGACTCCCATGCCGAGCAAGCTATTTTAACGGCTATGCGCGCTGTCACACAAAACCATACCAGCATAGTGATTGCCCATCGCTTATCAACCATAATAGATGCCGATAATATTTTAGTATTGCATAAAGGCGAGCTTCTTGAGCAAGGCACGCATTCTGAGTTACTAACCCTTAACGGCCAATATGCGCAAATGTGGCAATTGCAGCAAGAACAAGCAAAAAACACATAAATACCATTAATATTGCTCGTATAAAGGCTTTATTTGCTATTTTATCGACCTCTAGGGTGATTCACCTCAAAAGGTTTGTTTAGCAGCCTCTTATAAATAACAATTACTAAAATAACCTGAACCTAGGTTAAGATAATATTTACAATAATAAAAAATATTAATTAAACAGAGTGAAAGCTCAGGGGAACACAATGAAAAAGAGTTTAATTGCAGCTGCATTAGCTGCCACATTTATTACCGGCTGTTCAGAGCCACAAACATCAAAAACGCAAGTACAACCAGCACCTACTGCACCAATAGCCGCAACAACAGAAAAAGCAGAGCTGGGTAGTTTTGGTGTTGATTTAGCTGCACGTAACGAAGCGGTTAAACCAGGCGACGATTTTTTTATGTACGCCAGTGGCACTTGGTATGACAATTACAGCATGCCTGCTGATAAAACCCGCTATGGCGCATTTTCGGCATTGGCCGAGCGCAGCGAAGACCGCGTTAAAGTAATTATTGAAGAAATTGCCGCGCGTAAAGACTTAAATGCCGATGAAAAACTAGTAGCCGACTTTTACAACGCCTACATGGACACCAAAGCACTTAATAAGCTAGGCATAACACCCATTAAGCCGCTTTTAACGCAAATAAGTGAAATATCATCAACCGACGACTTAGCCAAAATGTTTGGTCAGTCTTGGTTAACCGGTGTTAAAGCCCCGCTTGGTGGTGGCATGTGGTTTAACCGCTTAGATCCTAATAAATACGAAATGTCGTTAGGTGCTGGCGGTTTAGGCTTACCCGATCGTTCATACTACCTTGAAGACTCAGAACGTTTTGTTAATACGCGTAGCGCCTATGTGGCTCATATTGCCGACATGCTTAAATTTGCCGATGCAGATAACGCCAATGAGCGCGCACAGGCAATTTTAGAGCTAGAAACCAAAATTGCACAAGGCCATTGGCCACGCGAAAAGCGCCGTAACCGCGACCTTACATTAAATCAAATTAAACGCGACGAGCTAAGCACTGCCTACCCTGACTTTAACTGGGATGCATATTTTGCTCAAACAGGCTACAAAGTACCGCAGTTAAATGTATCGCAACCAGAGCCAATAAAAGCCATGATTGAATTAATCAATCAAGAAGACTTAGCGGTATGGAAAGATTATTTAACCTACCACGCAATAAGTGGTAACGCTAACTTGCTCTCTGAAGATATTTTTAATACTAATTTTGCATTTTTTGGTAAAGAGTTAAATGGTCAGCAAGAGCCGCGTCCGCGTTGGAAACGTGCTATAGATGAAATGTCGAGCACCAATTCACTTGGTTTTGCTATTGGTAAAATATACGTAGCACGTTATTTTCCTGAGTCGTCAAAACAACAAATGTCTGAACTGGTCGAAAACTTGCGTACCGCATTAGGTGAGCGTATTGATAACCTAGAGTGGATGGGCGCAGAAACCAAAGTAAATGCGCGCGCTAAACTGGCTGCATTTGTACCAAAAATTGGTTACCCAGATGTATGGCAGTCGTACGAAGGTTTAACTATTAGTAATAACGACTTAATCGGCAACGTAAAAAACATGCGTGAGTTTTTTCAAGCCGAAAGCGTTGCAAAAGAGCTGCAAAAAACAGATCGTAACCGTTGGGGTATGACACCACAGCGCGTTAACGCTTACTACAACAGTTCATTTAACGAAATTGTATTTCCAGCGGCAATTTTACAACCACCATTTTTCGATCCAAATGCCGACGCAGCAGTAAACTACGGCGGCATTGGCGCAGTAATTGGCCACGAAATGGGCCATGGTTTTGACGACCAAGGTTCTAAATCAGACGAAAACGGGATCCAACGTAACTGGTGGACTGATGCCGATCGCGCCGCATTTGACGCAAAAGCCGACCAGTTAGCAGCGCAGTACAATAAGTATGAGCCAATTGAAGGTAACTTTGTTAACGGGCGTAATAGCCTAGGTGAAAACATTGGTGATGTGGGTGGTTTAGCCATGGCTTATCATGCCTACAAACTGAGCCTAAATGGTAAAGAAGCACCGGTTATTGACGGTGTTACTGGCGATCAGCGCTTCTTTCTTGCTTGGGCACAAGTATGGAAAGAAAAACGCACCGAGCAAAGCATGTTAAATCAGCTGCGCGGTGGCACGCATGCGCCAGGTCGCTTTAGAGCACAAGCCCCGCGTAACCACGACGCATGGTACAAAGCATTTGATGTAAAACCAGGCGATGAGCTGTATCTTCCTGAAGATCAACGCGTACGCATTTGGTAATAAAGCGCTAAATTGCAATTAAATATAACCCGCCAGTGCGGGTTATATTTTTTCTGCTCAGTTATATTTATAGCCCTTAGTATAAAACTCAACTCATCCTATTTAATAGTTACTAGCCCTACCCCACTTTTACCTTTAAACTATGCCCCTGAAAATTATTTTAATACTTATATTTAAAGGCGAAACGCAGATGGGAAGAGCTTACCAAAACAAAAAAGATTCAATGGCTAAAACTGCGGGTGCTAAAACTAAAGTTTATTCTAAGTACGGTAAAGAAATTTATATTTGTGCTAAAAATGGCGGTACCGATCCAGACGGTAACTTATCGCTACGTCGTTTAATTGAGCGCGCTAAAAAAGACCAAGTTCCGGCGCACGTTATTGACCGCGCAATAGACAAAGCAAAAGGCGGCGGCGGTGAAGACTACGTAGCCACACGTTACGAAGGTTACGGCCCGGGTAACTGTATGATTATTGTTGACTGTTTAACCGACAACAATAAACGTACCTTTGCTGATGTACGTGTTTGCTTTACTAAAGCTAACGCTAAAATTGGTGCACAAAACTCGGTTTCGCATTTATTTGATCACCTTGCAATTTTTGTATTTGACGGTGATGACGACGAAACAGTACTTGAAGCACTTATGATGGCTGATGTAGATGTAACCGACGTAGAAGTTGAAAACGGCAAGGTAACTGTATTTGCACCACATACTGAGTACAACAATACTCGCACAGCACTTGAAGAAATGGGCGTTACTGAATTTGACGAAGATTTAATTTCGTTTGTACCACAAATAGCAGCGCCTATTGAAGGCGAAGATGTTGAGGTTATGGAGCGCTTTTTAGCTATGCTAGAAGATTGCGACGACGTACAAAACGTTTACCACAACGCAGAGTTTTAAGCGTTAATAATAAAACGTGATCAAAGGCCAACTTAGTTTAGCCTTTTTGTTTTTGTAAAATGGATTAGTTAATTTTGAATACCCTTGAACAACTACGCAGCGGTGCTTTAAGTGGCGCTCGCCGCTTACAATTGGTGGAAAACCTCACTGATTTCCCAAAAGAAATTTTTACCCTTGCCGACACCCTAGAAGTACTCGACTTATCTAATAATAACCTGAGTGATTTACCTGCAGAGTTTGCCAGTTTAACCCGCCTTAAACGGGTGTTTTTATCGTTTAATCAGTTTAAGCATATACCTGCTGTTTTAGCGCAATGCCCAGCACTTATTATGATCGCTTTTAAAGGCAATCAAATTAGTGAGTTTGCCCAGCATAGCCTGCCGCTTACAACACAGTGGTTAATATTAACCGACAACCGTATTGAGCAATTACCCGAATCTTTCGGCGAGCTTAAACAGCTGCGCAAACTTGCTTTAGCGGGTAACCGGTTACGCACTTTACCAAGCAGCATGCAGCAGTGTACAAACTTAGAATTAGTGCGCTTATCAGCCAATAACTTAACGCACCTAGATAACTGGTTATTTGAATTACCAAAACTTACTTGGCTCGCCTTTGCTGGTAACACCTTTAATAAAGCGCAGTCCCTAACAAAAAGCAGTTTAGAGAATAAGCCACTGAGTGATTACACATTACAGCAGGTTATTGGCCAAGGCGCCTCTGGCGTTATTCACCTTGCAAAAGCAGCAGATAAAGCGGTAGCTATTAAGTTGTTTAAAGGCGCAATAACCAGCGATGGTTATCCGCTTGATGAAGTTAATTGCTGCTTACAGGCAAATGAACATGCCAATTTAATTAAGGTACTTGCCTATATAGAGCAAGACGAGCAACTTGGTTTAGTAATGGAGCTAATAGATAATAGCTTTAGCAATTTAGGATTACCGCCAAGTTTACAAACGTGTACTCGCGACACCTTCGCAGATGGCTGTAATTATAGTAGCCAAGCTATTTATAAAATTGTGCAACAAATGGCCAGTACCCTACAACATTTGCATGCAAATAAAGTAAGCCATGGCGATGTGTATGCGCATAACACTATGGTAAACCAAGACGCAGATGTGTTATTTGGCGATTTTGGTGCAGCAACTAATTTAGCTATGTTGAGTGAATATCAGCGCCAGCAAATGCAATTAATTGAAGTACGCGCGCTAGGTTGTTTAATTGATGATTTACTAAGTGTTTGCAGCGACAATAATGCAATAGCAGTTAAGCTTGCGCAACTAGCTAAGCAATGCATGACAACTGATATTATACAGCGCCCCACACTTTCGCAGTTAAGCACACAGCTAACTACACAGTTATAAAACGTCGTAAATTTATAAATGGCACAAAAAACCACGCAATGCGTGGTTTTTAACGTTATTTATATAACCTTAAACTCTAAAATTATAAAAACTTACCTAACGCTTTAACTTGATCTAACATGCGGTTTGAAAAACCCCATTCGTTATCGTACCAAGCCATAACTTTAACCAATTTACCATTCGCTCTGGTTTGTGTTGAATCAAACACACAAGACGCTGGGTTATGGTTAAAATCAATAGAAACAAGCGGCAGCTCATTATATTGCAAAATGTCTTTCATTGAGCCCGTTGACGCTTCTTTCATAATTGCATTAATTTCTTCAATGCTGGTATCGCGCTTCGCAATAAACGTAAAATCAACCAAAGAAACGTTAATTGTAGGCACACGTACCGACATACCATCTAACTTGCCTGCAAGTTCAGGTAGCACTAAACCAACAGCTGCAGCTGCGCCAGTTTTAGTTGGGATCATCGACTGCGTTGCACTACGTGCACGGTATAGATCAGGATGATATACATCTGATAAGTTTTGATCGTTGGTATATGCATGAATAGTGGTCATGCTGCCTTGATCAATGCCTACCGTGTCGTTAATTGCTTTAGCAATCGGTGCTAAACAGTTAGTAGTACACGAAGCGTTTGAAATAATTTGGCTTTGTGCATTAAGTACTTCGCTGTTAACGCCATGCACTACGGTTGCATCCATATCTTTACCCGGTGCCGAAACAATTACTTTTTTAGCGCCAGCAGTAATGTGCTTAGCAGCAGCTTCGCGGCTAGTAAACAAACCAGTACATTCTAAAACAATATCAACATTTAACGCTTTCCATGGCAAATTTGCCGGGTCGCGCTCTTGCGTTAAAGTAATAACATCGTCGCCAATTAGCATAGTGTTATCGGCTAGCGTTACTTTATGAGCAAATTGTCCGTGTACTGAGTCAAATTGCGTAAGATGAGCATTAACATTAGCTGGGGCTAAATCGTTAATTGCAACAATTTTAATCTCATTATTTTGTGCCGACTCGTAAAGTGCACGCAATACATTGCGACCTATACGGCCATAGCCATTAATTGCTACGTTAATCATTTTTGACTCCTATTTACTTCACAAGCTTGTCGAGCAAGCGCTTCAATAGCTTGCCAGTCTTTATTTTCAATTAGTTGTTTATCTAACATCCAGGTACCACCCACACAAATAACATTATTTAGTGCTAAGTAGTTAGGTGCAGTAGCGAGCGTTATGCCGCCCGTTGGGCAAAAAGTAATATCGGGTAATGGCCCACCGATTGATTTAATCATGGCGGTTCCGCCTGCGGCTTCTGCCGGAAAAAACTTTAAATACTTAAAACCGTGCGACGCTAGTTTCATAACTTCGCTTGGCGTAGCAGCGCCTGGTAAAAACGGGATATCGCTCGTTTTTATCAGTTCAAGTAGCTCGTCACTAACCCCTGGGCTTACCATAAAGTCAGCGCCTGCAGCTACCGAAGCGTCAAAGCTGGCTTTATCAACTACCGTACCTGTGCCTACATAGGCCTCAGGTACAGCTGCTTTCATTAGTTTTACCGCTTCTGCCGCAATGGGCGTGCGCAAAGTAATTTCCAGCGCTTTTAAGCCACCGTTATATAAGGCTCTAGCAAGTGGCGCTGCATCTTCTAATTTTTCGATTACCACTACTGGCACAACTGGCGCCGATGCTAATATTTTTTCAATACTCATTACGTGTTCCTCATTACCCACAATGGCTGATTATTCTTCAATTCCGAAAGCACTCGCACCTAAATCGGCGCTGCTTACGATATTTCTAAATCCGGTAAATAACTCTCGGCCTGTGCCAAAGGTTAAGCTTGGTAGGCTTAATTGCAGTTCACGTTTAGCAAGCTCTTCATCGCTAACATGTACTTTTAATATGCCGTTTGGTGCATCTAAAGTAACTAAATCACCTTCATGAATTTTAGCAATTATGCCGCCTTCAACTGCTTCTGGCGCTAAGTGAATCGCCGCAGGTACTTTACCCGACGCGCCCGACATACGACCGTCAGTTACAATAGCTACTTTAAAGCCTTGATCTTGTAGCGTTGCCATTACAGGTGTTAATTTATGTAGCTCTGGCATACCTTTAGCTTTAGGGCCTTGCTCTTTTAGCACTGCAATAAAGTCTTGGTTTAATTCGCCGCGGCTATAAGCATCTTGTAACTCACCTTGCGAGCTAAATACTTTAGCTGGGGCGGTAACTACTTGATGTTCAATTGCTACTGCCGATACTTTAATAACCGCTTTGCCTAAGTTACCCGTAAGCAGTTGTAAACCACCTTGCTTACTAAACGGATTACTCACTGGGCGAAGTACATCTTCATCGTGTGAGTTATCAGGGCAAGCTACCCATTTAATTTTGCTTGGGCCGGTTGCATCACTCATTATTAAGCTGTTGTCTTGATCAAGACGCGGCTCGGTCATATAGGGTGCTAAACCATCGCCTAGCATAGTTTTAACGTCGGTATGTAAGTAGCCTGCGCTGGCAAGTTCACGCATTAAAAAGCCCATACCACCGGCTGCTTGAAAATGATTTACATCAGCAGAGCCATTAGGGTAAATACGCGTTAATAGTGGAACCTCAGCTGATAAATCAGACATATCTTTCCACGTTATTTGAATACCTGCCGCTTTGGCAATAGCCACAATGTGAATGGCATGGTTAGTAGAGCCACCGGTAGATAGCAAACCAACCAAACCATTTACTATGGTTTTTTCGCTGATCACATCCGCTAAACACGGGCTGTCTTTATCGTCGGTTAATTGCTTAAGCATGGTTTCTACCGCATTACCGGTTAAACCATCGCGAAGCTCTGTGTATGGGTTAATAAACGAGCTACCAGGAAGGTGTAAGCCCATTATTTCCATTAACATTTGATTTGAGTTAGCAGTACCGTAAAAAGTACAGGTACCAGCACTGTGGTAAGACGCGCTTTCGGCTTCTAGCAAGTCTTCGCGGCTTACTAAGCCTTGCGCAAACTTTTGACGAATACGGGCTTTTTCTTTATTTGGAATGCCTGATTGCATTGGTCCTGCCGGTAAAAAGAACACCGGTAAATGGCCAAACGACAGTGCACCAATTAATAACCCTGGGACTATTTTGTCGCATACGCCTAAACAAAAAACGCCATCAAACACATCGTGCGATAACGATATTGCCGTAGACATAGCAATTACATCGCGTGAAAAAAGTGATAATTCCATGCCGTCACGCCCTTGCGTAACGCCATCACACATTGCTGGTACGCCGCCTGCCACTTGAGCTGTGGCGTCGTATTTAGTAGCAATGCTTTTAATTAAATCTGGGTAATCTTTATAAGGCACATGTGCCGAAAGCATATCGTTATATGAGTTGATAATTGCAAGGTTTGGTTGCTCATCGGCTTTTAAACGCGCTTTGTCATCGGTGCTACACGCAGCCATAACGTGGGCAATATTACCGCAGCCTAATCCAGCACGAACTCTTGTTTGTTTTTTTGCGTGCGAAATGCGATCTAAATAAGCTTGGCGGGTTGCTTTACTGCGCGTAATGATACGTTCGGTGACTTCTTGAATTCGTGGATGCAACATAATTAAACTCAGCTCTATTCGTTAGAGGATAAAGGCTCAGTGGCAATTAAAGACTCCACGTAATTAATTGCACTGAGCATCTTTGGCTTACCCGTTCAAAGGTACCTTATCAGAGGGCCTCTCACAACCACCCTGACACCGGTGTCACTGTATTAACGCACGACCATGACACCGGTGTCAACCCTGTCTAATAAAAATAGTCACTTTTTTTAACATAGCCAACTATTTTTTATAAATAGTCATTTAATAATGTTGTATAGCATCGTTATATTTAACGACAGCCAACAAAAAGCCCGAATATGCTTTGTGCACATTCGGGCTACTGTAAATATTCGTTTTAAGTTGAGTTTATTTAACCTGCGCTGTCGACTCGCGAGTAATTAAACGCGCCTCTAGGGTCACCTGATACGCAACCTCTTGTGGCTGAATAATATGAGCAATAAGCTGAGTAACCGCCTGTTTGGTCATTTCTTCAACTGGCTGCGCTATGGTAGTTAACCCAGGCCAAATATGGCGTGCTATAGGGGCGTTATCAAAGCCAGCAATTGAAATATCATCGGGCACACGTAAACTGCGTTGAGTTGCTAATTTAAGTACGGCGGCTGCCATGTAATCGTTTGAAGCAAATACTGCGGTTGGCCGTGGCGATAAATCTAAAATACTACGGGCACTGTCTACCCCTGAATGATAACTAAAGTTACCCTCTTCTACTAAACGCTCTTCAAATTCAATGCCATGGCTTGCTAACGCCCGTCGGTAACCTTTAAAACGCTGTTCAGTGGCACTGTGATCGGGATGACCTTTAATAAAAGCAATTGATTTATGACCCAGTGTAATTAAATGCTCGGTTATTTCAAATGCCCCTTGCTCGTCATTGCTGCGCACCGAAATCGAATCATCTTCAAGTACTGCAGAGGCAACGCGTGCATAAGGTATTTTTTTCGATTTTAAAAAATCAACTAGTTCAGCAAAGTCCGAAAAAGGCGGCGTTAATACAATGCCATCTAAGCGTGATGACTGCAGTAACTGATCAATATTATTGATTAGTGCTTCACCGCGCAGCTCACAAGGATGAATTAATAAATTGTAATTGTTTTCTTGGCAGGCAGCCAATGCGCCTGTTTGCACGCGGGTAATATAACTTTTACTTGGATTATCGTAAATACAACCAATAATAAAACTGCGATTTTGAGCAAGACCACGGGCAATAGGATTAGGCGTATAATCAAGCTCTTTAAATACTTTAAGTACCTTTTCGCGGGTAGCTGCACTTACATTTGGCTCGTTATTTAACACCCGAGAGACTGTTTTTTTAGAAACCCCCGCATAACTCGCTACACTATTTATGGTGACTTTTTTCATCTATTTACTTCCAAATACCAGCAGCATTATTCCTGCTTACTATTATGCAAACACGCCGCAGCGCCAATCAAAGGTATATTATCTTGGGTTACTAGCGTAACAGGAACTTGCCCGTTATATTGCGACATAATACCTTTTTGTGAAAAACGTTCAACAAAACGACTCTCTAACAAGCGCGATTGCATGCGTGGCAATATACCACCGCCAATAAATAAACCGCCCAACGCACCATAAGCTAATGCTAAATCGCCTGCGGCACTGCCAAGCCAGTCACAAAACTGGTTTAGAGTTGCATCGCAAACCTCACACTCGCCTGTATTGGCTAAATTACTAATTTGCGCGGCATCTAAATGCTTAGCAGTAATACCTTTAACCGCCGCCATCGCTTTATATAAATGGGCAATACCCGGGCCTGAAAAAACAGTTTCTAAAGACACATGCGGATGTTCTTTGCGTAATTCTATAAGTAACTTTGCATCTAAATCGGTAACGGCAGCCAGCGAAATATGCCCGCCTTCAGAGCTAAGCACCGCACTAGACTGCGCTGTTCTAACTAGGCAAGCTGCACCAAATCCTGTGCCTGGGCCCATAACTGCAATGTTTGAGTTTTCATCGGCTTGCCCTGCTTTAATAACCACATTTTGGTTACTATCTAAATAAGGGGCAGCGTAGGCAAATGCAGCAAAGTCGTTAATAATTTCAAGCTGCAAAAAAGAAAAAGCCTGTTTAAACTCACTAACGCTAAAATGCCAACCTAAATTAGTAAGGTGAACCTGCCCTGCTTTTATAGGGCCTGCCACTGCCAAACACGCGCGCACAGGTTTAATATGAGGCACAGTTGATAAATAATGGCGTGTTGCATTTTGTAACGAGCCAAAGTCGGCACTAGGAAAGGTATGATTATATTCTATAACAAATTCGTTTTTTGCTGCATCAAAGGCAGTAATTAGTGCAAACCGCGCATTGGTACCACCAATATCGGCAACTAAAATAGGATCAAATTGGGCAGAAGAGTGTAAGCTCATAGTGTTATCTCTTTTGTATAATACTAATCTTATTAAAAAAATGAACATTTTAACTAATTAAATAACTTACTCACTGCGTTAAAAACAATTCATATAAAACAACTCTATATGATTACTTTCGCCTTGTGATTAAACCATTTTTTTGGCGGTATTTTTTTTGCGTTTTAATAGTCCACTCTTTAATGCGATTAGTATAAGCGATTCATGCTTATTATTTTACAACGGGTAACCCATTGTTCTTTTTATTACTTTAGGCTATCACCCCAAAGCAGCTATCACAGTAAAAAAATGCTGCCTATAAAAATATAGGCAGCCAATACGTTTTGACAACAAAATGATAAAACGCCCTCATTATGACACCGGTGTCATGGGTAGATCAACTAAAAAAGTGCTTAATTGATAAATTAGCTTGAAATAAATCATTAATAAACGAGAATGGCTGCATTATTCTCTTTGTTATTTAAGTAGTGCTCATGAAAGGTAAAGCAACGTCATTTGATATAGCCCATTATGCTGGAGTATCGCAATCAACTGTATCTCGTGCTTTACGTAACAGCCCCTTGGTAAACGAAGAAACCCGTAAGCGCGTTTTCGATATAGCTAAAAAACTCAACTATAAAGTAGACAAAAACGCCAGCAATTTACGCACCCAACAAAGTAGCACCTTAGCGCTATTATTGTTTGAAGATCCAACCTCTGATGAATCACAAATTAACCCGTTTTTTTTAGCCATGCTAGGCAGTATTACCCGCGCTTGTGCTAAAGAAGGTTACGATTTACTGGTGTCGTTTCAATCGGCCAGTGCCGATTGGCAAGCCGACTACGAAGATAGCCACCGCGCCGATGGTATTATTTTACTCGGTTATGGTGATTACTTAGATTATCAACCTAAATTTAACACCCTGCTTGAGCAAAACACCAAGTTTGTTTGTTGGGGTGCAACGGTCGACAATCGCCCCGATCTGACTGTGTGCTGCGACAATTATGGTGGCGGAAAACTAGCTGCAGCGCATTTAATTGCGCGCAACAGAACCGACTGCGCGTTTATAGGCGACGCATCGGATCATAGCCCTGAGTTTTTTGCCCGTTTTCAAGGTTTTAAAGATGAACTAAGCGCTAATAACGTAACCTTAAACGAACGTAAAACAGCAAATGCAATATCGACTGAAGAGTCGGGGTATCATGCCACTCGCTCACTAATAGCCAATAACATAAAATTTAATGCACTCTTTGCAGCCAGCGATTTAATAGCCATTGGTGCAATACGCGCACTCAAAGAAGCCGGTATTAGCGTACCAAAAGATGTTGCCGTAATAGGTTTCGATAACATCGCCATTGCCAGCTATACCAACCCACCTTTAACCACAGTAGAGCAAAACACCACTATAGCCGGGCAAATGTTGGTAGAAAACCTATTAAAACTAATTCGAGGCGAAGCAGTACAAAGTACCCTACTCCCGCCAATATTAATTGCCCGAGGCTCAAGTTAACAGCCTGCATTACCTTGCTTTTAAATACCACCCAACAATATAAAGTGGCTCTAGGGCAATAACGGCTTAAAATTCAAAGTAACTTATTTTATTGTTTGCGGCCTATTGTCCTTCACCTTTTACAACCAACCCAAAGGTTTACCCCAATTTAACAGCCTATTTACGCATAAGTTTCGTATTAGTTTTTTTTATCTGAAGTAAGCGTTTTTAGCGTGATTTCTCACTCGTTATTTTGCTATTTTATCTATACAATCACGCCTTTATTATAAGTGTAAATTTCAAGTGACTATCTCATGCTATTAAGTATTGTTTTTATTATTGGTATTACAGCAGAAGCCATGACCGGAGCGCTAAGCGCTGGCCGAATGAAAATGGACTGGTTTGGCGTTAGCTTGGTAGCCAGTGCCACCGCCATAGGTGGTGGTAGCGTTCGAGATATTTTACTTGGTAACTACCCGCTTACGTGGGTGCAACATCCAGAATATTTATTAATTACCTGTATGGCCGGCATTATCACCACTTGGTTGGCTAAATGGGTAGTTAAGTTTAAAGGCATATTTATGCGCTTAGATGCCCTTGGCCTAGCTGCTTTTAGTATTATTGGCTGCCAAGTTGGGCTAAATATGGGTTTACACTATGGTATTTGCGTGGTTGCAGCCATAGTTACTGGCGTATTTGGTGGTTTGTTACGTGATTTAATATGTCGTCAAGCGCCATTGGTATTACACCACGAGCTGTATGCCAGCGTTTCACTTATTGTGGCGTGTTTATACCTAGTACTGCATCACTATAATATTGATGACAATATAAGCATTATTGTTAGCTTAGTTACAGGGTACTTAATACGTATGGCATCGGTACGCTTTAAATGGCGCTTACCTGTGTTTAGTTTATTAGAACCCGCTAAGTAACTAATATTGCATGTTGTTATATGAAAGCTAACTTAATAATGGCACCACTATAAAGTAAGGTGATTAGCAGCCCAATTGCTAAAGTAACTTTAGCTTTCATTGTTTGCTTTGGCTTTTGCGTAAATACAAAAACAGTTCTATACAGCGTACTAGGCACTATAAGCAACATGCTAAGTAACGCAGGAAGTACCCCCATAATAAAACCAAAACCGAACCCTGGATTTTCAACTTGGGAATATAAAGCTACAAACCCAAACCAAGCTATAGCAATTAAAAAGAAAACAGCTCCGAGTGAAATATAAAAAAGTGCCATTATTAAAAATCCCTTTTCACATAACGAGTCTGTAAATAAACTCGTTTTTTATTTGTTTTTATTGATAAACAAACCATAGCCGAGTTCCTATTTTGGTTCAATTTATTACGTTATTTTATGCAGAACATAATGTGAGAGCTTGGTGTTGTTTTAATTGGTTGTTTTAATTGGTTGTTTTAATTGCTGTTTTAATTAGCTTTTTTAAAGTACCCCCCTCATTTTCATGAGGCTAGCTGTTGAGAGAACTGGCTTTTTATTGGTTATTCGTTTTGGGCTAAAGCGTATTATGAGCAACAAAAAGCTAAGGGCAAGCTACGTAATAACATTATTAAATCGCTGGTATTTAAATGGATAAGGATTGTATTTAGGTGTTGCAAAACGAATACACCCTACGATGAATCGACGTATTTAGCAGCATTAAAACGCAGAGGCTCACCACTAGTAAAATTTGCAATTAATAGCTAAATTTTACTAGTCGTCCACCTCAGGGCGTGTTGTTAGGTATACTTTAACTGCACTATTTTTTAAGGCGCCTTTTAATCAATCTTTGTTCACAATAAAGTCCAATAAAACCGCCAACACCAAAAGAAACAATAACTAGCATCCAATATAAAGGACTGGTAAATGATTGAATACCAGAGATATAAAGATATAGGTTAAACGGGAGAATAAAGAGCAAACCACCTAAGACTTTAATAAACTCTCTAAGAAGTTCAGTATCAGATTTCGCTTCATCAACATATGAGATAATAATTTCATTTGGGGTATCTTTCAGTTTAGGAAATACCTTTTGTAACCAATTTAAATAATTCAATTATGCCCCCTTGTTTGCTTGTATACCTAACGCCGCCAGCATGCGCGGCTTTGTAGTGAACGCGAAGCCGCAGCGGAAAAGACGTCGCCGTGACTGGCCTTGTTATAAACCACCTTACTCACTTACTGCCGCCGATGCTGAACCAACATCTTTTTTAAACAGCAGTATGAATAGATAAATTACGCTAAAGATTGGAATAAGTGACAAAACAGCACCGAGTAAACCCGCAGCCGCTGGCTTTTGCATTTTACGACGAGCTACGTAATAGCATAGTGCGCCCATGATCAGCGCGAAAATGATTACAAATTGGCCGTACAAAGTAGCATTGATATTCAAATGAACTCTCCTTGTGGTTTATAACGCCACCTTAAGCGGCAAAAAATTGTTTGCTAAAATGTTGAACGAAGTGAAAACAGCAAACTGTTTTTTGTCCGTTTGAAGGTCTTGTTATATGCCGTATTATGCTAAGATATCAACCTTCCCATTTAACTGTTTACCGTCAAGATCTTTAAATTTACTTAAAACACCTGATAAAAAGTCAGTATTCTCACCAATGCTTTTTTTAAAATCTATAGATTTCTCAACTTGCCCAATTAAGTCTACTTTGATTTTACCTATTTTTTCGGGATCATTATTATATTGTTCAAGTACATTTAATGGTATAAATGGAACTACATCAAGTAAAGCACTTTCCCCTGATTTAATTAATGTATTAATTTCATCAATTGATATGTTTCTCATATCAATCTTTGTAGGTTGTGAATTATTTTGGTTTATGTTTTTTTCTACAGCAATAGATTCAGTCGGCATTTTATTGCCGCTAGCTGCTGTCGTAATGGAATAGTTTTGCCCTATATTTAAAATATTCATATTAATTCCTCATGTATTAATAGATATTTGATATTAATGCAAAAGGTGCACCATGTTAGATATTATACTAATGACTATTTTAGGCATATAACGCAAAGCACACGGGCGACGAGCCGCGCAGCGGGTTGGCGTCCCAGCGGCCGTAGGCCGCGAGTGTTGCGTCTTGTTAGTTGTTAATTTTAATTAAGTGGAGCTTTTTCGGCTTTTGCGAAATAAGCCAAGCCAAAATAAACCTTCAAAAAGAAAGCCTAAAATTACAAATAGAAATACACCTGTTGAATTTCCATAGCTATATGAACTAAGAGCAGCAATGACGAGTGCAACAAGAATTAAGAACCTATAAATTTTATTCATAATCTGGCCTTCATGTTTAATGGCAACTAACAGCTTATTGAACACCACTATGGGGGTTTATAACACCCCAAAACGGCGTATATTACATAGCTCAATAGTTGCACCAAACAACTCCAATGTAAACAAGTGATTACGTGTGTTATAAAATTGTCTTTGTTAAAATATCCCAAAACGACTTTTAATAATGTTATAGGGCAAAATGCAAGTAAGTGCTTATATGCACAGCTTTACTTTAATGTGATCTGATGTGTGACTTTGTGAAACTTCTCTTTTTAATTGTGTATTACAACAAAGAGCGAACGGGGGGCTGTGCGTAGTAACAAATAGGGGCTAACGCATGTTAACCCCTATAATAAGTATGCTATTTACAGTGTGTTATTTAGTAACAATAAACCGTAAGCGGCAAGTTGATCGCCATTGAGATCGTGCTGCCAACTGGCTGTTAAACCGTCGCGTGTAATACTGCTGATGCTTTGAGCTTTGTCCGTTAGGTTAAGTACAAAAACACTTTTGCTGCCGCTTAACTCTCGCGTTATTTCTACTATGCCATTGTCGTGCTGCGTTAGCTGGTAACTGCCGTTAATAGTAAATTCTGGGCGCTGCTTTTTCATTGCGATTAAGTGCTGATATAAACGCCAAACTGAGTTTGGTTGTGCTTGCTGCGCTGCAACGCTGCGATCGCCTGCTGCTAGTTGCTTAGCAAGAAACTCTGGCCACCAGTTTGCAAAATCATCACCAAATAATGCCGTTTCTTCAACCCAACTATTGTCACTTTGCGTAAAGCCCGCTTGATGACTATTGTCCCACTGCATAGGCGCACGTTTATAAACATCGTCACCGATGCGCTGCTGCGTTAAGCCTATTTCTTCACCGTAGTAAATATACGGCGTACCTGGCGAGCTAAATAACATGGCCGCAGCTAGTTTTGCTTTACCATCGTGCTCTTTAAGTTGATAAGCAACACGTTCTTGATCGTGATTAGTTAAAAACGGTGTAAAAAAGTGCAGTGGTGCTTGTGAGTCTTTACGTTGTTGTAGGTTTTCATCAAGGATGAGTGCATTTTTACCTTTGTGCTGCTCATTAGATGGCATAGTACCAAAGAGCACATCTGTGTCGGTATCGGTTTTAAGTAAGCTCAAAATTTTATAGCCTACTTCAAAGTCAAAGCCTTGATCTAGCCCCTTACCTTCCCCATAGTACTTTGCGGCAATAGGAAGGTCGGCCCATGCTTCGCCTACTAGGTAAGCTTGTGGATTTACACTTTTTATATATTGATTAAAGTCTTGCCAATATTCTATCGTTTCTTGGGTGTCGGCTTGTGCATTTGCACCGCCTTCCATAGCAAAGCGTACTGCATCAAGCCTAAATCCTGCTACGCCTTTGTCGAGCCAAAACTTTGCCATTTTTTTCATTTCATTAGCCACATCTGGGTGGCGTAAATTTAAATCGGGTTGGCTTGCACCAAATGCACCATAATAATATTGCTTACGCGTTTCACTCCAATGCCATACGGCTTCTGGCTTGTCGTTATCGCTCCAAGCATGCCCCCAACCACTGCCTGCTTTAGGCATATCGTCACGCCATACAAAATAGTCGCTAAATGGCGCTTGTTGTTTTTCAGATTGTTGAAACCAATCATGCTGACTAGATATATGATTGATCACTAAATCTAGTATAACTTTCATACCTTTGTCATCAGCCGCTTTTATAAACGCTTCAAACTCAGCCATGCTGCCATAGTCACTTTCAACTTTATAAAACTCTGTAAAGTCATAGCCATGATAAGAAGGCGCTTCGAAAATAGGTGTTAACCACAGTGCATTTACACCTAACTCTTCTAGGTATGGGAGTTTTGCGCTCATGCCATTAAAGTCGCCATGACCATCGTTATTGCTGTCGTAAAAGCTGCGCGGCCAAATTTGATAAAATATGGCAGTTTGCCACCAATCTGCTGGCTGTTCTACTGCTTTAGTTTGCGCAGTAGTTACTGCGTTATTAGTGTTAGTATTTGTTGATGGCGCAGGCGCTGGCTTACAACCTGTTAATGTTAGTGCCAGTGCTAATGCACTCAAGGTAAAGGTTTTCATTTTATCCCCTTTGTTTTTGTTGTTTATGCTAATTGCTGTATACCATTCAATTAAAGTGCAACTGTAATATGTTGCGAATGGTTTTAGCCTAATGGTTAGTTATTTTGCTGCCTCTGCCCTTGCCTTAAAAATGCAATGGTAGAGGCAGTAATTTGCTTTTATTTATAAAAATTAAGATTGTTTAACGCGCAATACGGCAACGGCTGCCAGTAAAAACGACACCGCGCCTATTAACAATGCGTATATTGGTTGATTCTCAAAAAAGTGGCGTAATATAAGCCCTAAAATGCTGGCGGCTAACAGCTGGGGTATAACAATAAAAAAGTTAAATATGCCCATATAAACACCCATTTTACTGCTCGGCACCGAGGTACTTAACATGGCGTATGGCAGTGATAAAATAGACGCCCACGCAAAGCCAATACCTATCATTGGCCAAATAAGTAAGGTGGGATCTTTAATAACAATAAAGCTGGCTAAGCCCAGCGCGCCTAAAATTAGGTTAAAACAATGGGCGAGCTTTAAACCAACGCGCTTAACTATTATCGGAATACATATTGCAGCAAGTGCTGCAAAGCCGTTATACGCGGCAAATAATATACCTACCCAGTCAGCGCCGTTGTTATAAGCTGGGGAACTGGTATCGCTGCTGCCGTAATGAAAACCCGTTACCGCTGAAGTGGTATAAATCCACATTGCAAATAACGAAAACCAGCTAAAAAACTGCACCCACGCCAGCTGCTTCATGGCTTCGGGCATAGTAAATACGTCGTTTAATACCTGATAAAAACCGCCCGATGTAAGTTGTTTAGTTTGCAAGGCTGCCGCTATAAACTGAACAACCCCAAAACTCACTAAACCACCAGCCAATAAATACAGTTCTTTTTCTAAATTTAAGGCGCTTACCAAGGCTAAAACGGCTAAGCCTAAAACACTAAATATTATGCCCCCTTTGCTAAAGTTAATATTAGCTGTTGGTTGGCTTTGAGAAACAGGCTCTTCTTGTTGATTAAATGCAGCGAGTTGCTCTGGCGAGTATTCTTTGGTGGTTAGAATACTCCAACCTACAGCAACCAGTAAAATTACCGCGCCAAAGTAAAACGAATATTTTACTGAATCAGGAATTTGCCCAGCCGGTGCAGTATTGGCAATACCAAACCAGTTAGCCATCATCCATGGTAGTGCTGATGCAACTACAGCGCCAATGCCGATAAAAAAGCTTTGCATGGCATAACCTGTTGCACGCTGTTTTTTAGGTAGGTTGTCGCCAACTAAAGCACGAAACGGTTCCATAGTAACGTTAATTGACGCATCCATAATCCACAACATACCGGCAGCAACCCACAGCGTTGGTGAGTTAGGCATTATAAATAACGACAGTGTAGTTAAAATTGCACCATATAAAAAAAACGGACGGCGGCGACCTAACTTACCCCAGGTTTTATCACTCCAGTAACCAATAATAGGCTGTACAATTAACCCCGTTAGCGGAGCGGCTACCCATAAAATAGGTATATCATCAATGTCGGCACCAAGCGTTTGAAATATACGACTAACGTTACCGTTTTGCAGGGCAAACCCAAATTGAATCCCTAAAAAACCAAAACACATGTTCCATATTTGCCAAAAGCTTAGGTCTGGTTTATTGCTATTATTATTATTCATTATTTACCTTATTGGTTAATACCGCGCTACTTAGTGCATTAAGGGTAAGTGTAAAACTTGCACCTTGATCGTTATTGCTCACTAACACACCGCTATGTGTTTCGAGTAAATCGTGTAACGCTGAATTTGCGCCTATATTTGCAGTTGTTTGGCTATTTAAGTTAATAGTGATTGTTTGTTGTTGCTCGCTAAAGTTGCTTAGTACCAAAATAACTTGGCGACCTAAACTACGTGAAAACGCAACAACCCTGTCGCTACCCTGTACGTTTAAAGCGTGCATATCACCGCCCACTACCGCAGGTAAGTTATTTAACGCCATTATGGCTTTGTAGTATTTTTGTAAGCTAGCTTGCTCAGGTGTTAAATTAGCACCATCGAACTGGCCGTTGTTCATCCACGCTTGGTGAGCAGGAACACCAATATAGTCAAAAATACTGGTGCGAGTTGGGCTACCAAACCCCGCGTTTTCTGAGCCATCTTCACCGACATCTTGACCAAAATAAAGCAAGCTTGGCGAGCGACTGATTAGGTGAGAGACCACCATTGCAGGCTTGCCCAATGCGGCATCGCCGGCAAAATCAGGACTTGCGATACGTTGTTCGTCATGGTTTTCTAAAAAGTGCAGCATGTGCTGTTCTATATCGGCAACTTGCTGTTGTGCATCAAAAATAGTGCTCGCAGCTTGCTTATTTTGCATAATAGCTTTTAGCGTGTCGTAAAAACCCACCTTGTCGTATAAGTAATCCATTTTGCCCTGATGAATATAACCTCGGTACATTTTTGGGTTATATACTTCGGCAAGTAAAAAGGCATTAGGGTTTTGCATTTTGATTGCCGAATTTAAAAAGCTCCAAAATTCAACTGGCACCATTTCGGCCATGTCATAGCGAAAGCCATCTACGCCTTTATCTAACCAAAATAGTGCAATATCGCGAAATTTATACCAGCTGTTAGGTAGGTTTTTGTCTTGCCAAAATTCATAGTGCGCTCGGGCATCTTTAGTTGCAAAGCTTGCAGGTAGGGTTGGAAAGTCATAACTGCCATCGGGTTTAACCCCGTAGTTTACTTTTACAGTTTCGTACCAGTCGTTTATATCGGGCTTGGCTGCACGCGCGCCGTTTCCTGTCCATTTAGCAGGGCTTTCGTTAAACAAGCCATCGGCTAATGGGTGTGCATCTCCTCCTAAAACTTGGTATTGATCAGAGCTAGGTACTTGAAACGACTGCCCTGGCACATAATAAAAGTTATTATCACGCGCATATTCTTTGCTGGTATCGTCTTGCTCGCCAAAGTCTTTTACACCAGCAGGCCTAGCAATTGAATGATAGTTACGCGCCACATGGTTTGGCACAATATCAATAACCACTTTCATACCATGTTGATGAGTGCGCTCAATAAGTGCAGAAAACTCCACTAAGCGACGCTCTGGGTTTACTGCAAGATCTGGGTTTACATCGTAGTAATCTTTTATTGCATAAGGCGAACCCGCACGGCCTTTAACTACATCAGGGTCGTCTTGTTTTATCCCGTATTGGCTATAATCGCCCACCAGCGCATGATGCAACACGCCGGTATACCAAACATGGGTGGTGCCTAAATCTTTAATGCCTTGCAATGCGGCGTCATTAAAGTCGGCAAATTTGCCAACCCCATTTTGCTCCTTAGTGCCCCAAGGTACATTCACCGTTTGGGTGTTACCAAACAAACGAGTGAATACTTGGTATACAACTGGTTTGCTGATCTCATCTGCAGATTTAGTTAATTGCTCATTAACCTGATTAGCTTGTGTTTCGCTATCTGAGCAGCCTGTTAGGTAAATGCTGCTGGCTAAAAACAAAGGGCTATATTTAATTATCTTCATTATTGTCATAGTCTACTCTACTACTTTGTCGTTTTTGTTATGAATTTAATACTAGTGTGAAGCGCGACTGACTGACAGTCGCTGCATACGTATTCATTAAGCAATTTACTCTATCACTAATACTGTGGCGCTCATGGGTGCTAATGTTATTGCATCAGTTAAATTAATTTGCTGCTTAGTAAACAAGTTTGTTGCTGTTGTATGCAGCTTAAGCACCTCTTGCATATACTCTAATGACCAATTTTTAGCCTGCTTATTTTTATTCAAAAATACCAACACTATTTGCTCATCGGCTATACGTGCATAACTGTAAATACCTTGCTGTGGACTAAAATGCGTTAGCTTGCCATAACCTAATGCAGGGCTTTGCTTTCTAAAATTAAGTAACGTACGTAGGGTTTGGTGCATATCACGCTGTGCATTTGTGAGCCCTTTACCTGTAAAGGCATTAACTGTTTGCCCAGCAAAGCCGCCCGGAAAATCAATACGAATATCGCCGTGGTCATTACTGCCTGTGTTATCGAGTAATACTTCGGTGCCATAATACATTTGTGCAATACCGCGGGTGGTAAGCAGCATGGTCATCGCCATTTTGGTTTTATTTAGATTTTGCTTTAGCTCAGTATAAACACGGCTCATATCGTGGTTATCGGCAAATACTAAAAGGTTATTTGGATTAGGGTATAAAAAATCATTGGCAAGTGATTGGTATACTTTAACCCAACCTGTGTTCCAGCTTTCATCTTCGTTTAAAGCTTGAATGAGCGCCTCTTGCAGCGAAAAGTCCATCACACTGGGTAAACTTGAAGTATAACCGTCGCTGTTATTTTTGCCCGCTTGCCAATACGATGCAATTGCTGGATTGGTAGTCCACTCTTCACCAACAATATTAAACGCTGGGTATTCGCTCATAATTGCTTTGGTCCAATTGGCTAAAAAAGCTTTGTCTGAGTATGAATATGTATCTACTCGAATACCGCTTAAATTTGCATACTCAATCCACCAAATGGTGTTTTGAATTAGGTAGGTTGCCAACAAAGGTTGACGCTGGTTTAAATCGGGCATGGTTTCTACAAACCAGCCATCGCTAAATTGACGTTTATCGAACTGGCTGGCGTGAGGGTCTTGAATGGTTTGCCTTGCATGACTAGTGGCATGTTTACCATTGGCAAACTCACCATTAAAATTAATCCAATCAGACGTTGGCTTGTCATTCATCCACACATGCTCAGAGCCAAAGTGATTAAGTACAAAATCCATCACTAAACCAATCCCCTGTTGCTGCGCTTTATTTGACAGCTCTTGGTAGAGTTCATTACTGCCCATACGGGGATCTATATTATAAAAGTCAGTAATAGCATAACCATGGTAAGAGTAGCTTGGCATATTGTTTTCAAGCGCTGGGGTTAACCACAATTGAGTTACCCCTAAATCATTTAAATATGGAAGTGCATTGATCACCCCTTGTAAGTCGCCACCGTGGCGCCCGCCTTTACTTTTTGGATCAGCGGCCTCTAACATGCCTGCTGCGGTGTCGTTACTGCTATCGCCATTTACAAAACGGTCTGGGTTAATTAAATAAAGGGTATCTTGGCTGTTAAAGCCTTTACGCTTGGCACTGTTGCTGCTGCGAGTATGTAACGGGTATTCAAAGCGCTCACCCGTTGGGCTGGTAAACACTAAGTCACCAGGCTTTGCTTGCGGCGTTATTTTTAGGTTTAAAAACGCATAATTAGGGTTATCTGTTTTGCTAATACTGATTAACTTAACCCCATTGTAGGGGATTAATTGCCACTGTTGTTTAGCAATGTTTGGCTCATGCAACATAACTTGCAATGCCTCATTTTGCATGCCAACCCACCAATTTTGTGGCGATACAGACATGGCCTGTGCCTTTGTTGCAGTAAATGGTATTGCAGTAAACAATGTTGTAGCAAACAGTGCTTTAATTAGCTTTTTCATTTAATTATTTTTCATCCTAGATAAAAATTCACTATGGGAAGGGAGTTGTTCAACCGTGTGGTTAATCAAAGCTTTTAAATCAGAAAATAATGCGAGCAGCGGCTCATCAGTTAGGGCGTTGGCTAATGGGTGATAATCATCTGCTTCAAGCCCCTGACCTATCATTACTTGCTGCCACGCTGGCTCGGAAAAAAGTTCGTCGTCTTCTCGAGTGAGCTTGCCTGTTTGCTTGAACAAGGTTATTTTTTGTTGCAGAGTTTCGGGATTACTCATTTGCTGACATTGACGCCCAAATGCGCTATCTGTGCGGGTGGTAAGCTTATAATGTAAAATTATAAAGTCGCGTATGCGTTCTATTTCGGTTTTACTTTGCAGGTTATATGTAGTTACTTGCGAGTGTTTAATCCCATTATGCGGAAACAACTTAATTAATCGAATAGCCGCTGTTTGAATTAAATGAATACTGGTTGACTCTAACGGCTCTAAAAACCCACTTGAGAGTCCAATAGCAACTACATTTTTATGCCATTGTAAGCGTCGGCGCCCCGTTTTAAAACGGATCACCCGCGGCTCTGTTATTGCTTTGCCGGGCAAATTAGCGAGTAATTGCTGCTTTGCTTCATCATCTGTTAAATAGCGGCTCGAGAACACTAAGCCGTTACCAACTCTGTGCTGTAAAGGTATTTGCCATTGCCAACCAGCATTTTGGGCAATAGAGCGAGTATAAGGTACTGGCTCATTCGCTGATTCACTTTGCACTGCTACTGCGCTGTCGCAAGGTAGCCAATGCGTCCAATTTTCAAATCCTGTGTTTAAGGTCTTTTCAATGAGCAATGCACTCAAGCCTGTGCAGTCTATAAATAAATCGCCTGAAATTATTTGCCCATCTAACAGCTCAAGTGCTTTTACAAAACCGCTCTCTGGGCATTGCTTAACATCCGCAATTTGACCCTCAATACGTTTAACACCGCGTGATATAGTCAGCCCTTTTAAAAATTCCCCGTACAAGGTAGCGTCAAAATGATAAGCATAATTTAAACCACTAAGCTGGGTATTAGGAATATGTTTTAAATGGGCGAATTTATGCTGTTTGGCCGCTTGGTAGTTAAGTGAAAAATCCCAAAAATCAGCATTAGTGCCCTGTTGCTTGGCCCTCAACCAATAATGATAAAACTCACAAAACGGGAGATCTTTGCCTATCTCACCAAAAGCATGCATGTAGCTGTGTTGTGGTGCTCGCCAGTTTTCAAACTCGATCCCCAATTTAATGGTCGCTTGAGTTGCTTTAATAAACTCACTCTCAGGTATACCTAATGCCGCATTAAGGTGAAGAATCGGCGAAATGCTCGCTTCACCCACTCCCACAGTACCAATTTGCTCTGATTCAATCAGGGTAATATTAACTATTTTACCTAGCACTTTATTTAGTAAGGCTGCGGTTATCCAACCCGCAGTGCCACCACCAGCTATTACCACGCCTTTTATTTGTTTATTCTGCATAGCCCCTGCTCCACTTGCTTTTAGTTAAGTGTAGTCGATATAAAAAAGCCCTTGTAAAACAAATCACAAGGGCCTTTCAACGCTAAAGAATGTTATAGCTTGTAACTAAAGCCAAGTAAGAACGTACGGCCATAATCTTGGTAATCACGTACTTGTAAATCACTATCACCTTGTAATGATAGAAACGGTTCTTCAGTGATATTTTGTACTTGGAAAGTAATGCTTAAGCCATCTAAGCTTTCTACACCGCCTTCACCAAAGTCATAACCAACTTGCGCATCCCAAATGGTTTCGCCTTTGATATCAACCTGTGTTGTTGCAAAGCCTAAACCATAAACATCACCTTTAAAGGCGCTGCGTTTACGCATACTAGTACGTGCTTGGAAACCACTACGCTCGAAGTAAACCGTTAAGCTATCAATTTGGTCTGATAAGCCTGGTAACTCGTAATCGTTACCGTTTTGATCTTTAAGATCTTGCTCTACACCTGTATGGCTTGCGATTAAGCCAAAACCATCAAGTGATGAATGAAAGATATGAAATGGCAATGCAAGTGATAATTCGTAACCCCATAAGTCACCTTCACCACCGTTCACTTTACCTGAACCAGAACCGGTTGAATTAGCTGGAACTTGACCTGTTGATGGATCAGCAACCCCCGACATATCTACTTCATAGCTGCCATCAAAAATCCACTGGGTGATATCTTTATAGAAGAATGCAGCTGAAAAATAGCCTTCTGCATCAAAGTAGTTTTCGTAGCTTAAATCTAGACCAGTGGCTTCTTTTGGTTCTAAGTTTGGATTACCACCTGAGATAGTCCAATAGTTACCATTTTCATCAGGTTGCTGGTTGTAGGATGCATTTACTGATGCATTCATCTCATCAAGTCGCGCACGTGAAATTGTTTTTGCCGCACCAAAACGAATCGTTTGCTCTTCATCAATCGCAAACGATAAGTTAATGCTTGGTAAAAAGTGGTTATAGTCATGACTTACATCAGTAGGCGTTACCACTACTAACCCATCTGCTGTGGTGTTAGCAGCTGAACCTTGTGATGATTGGTCTGTTTGTACGTAACGCGCACCAATATTACCTGTAACTGGAATTGAGCCAAGCTCGGCATTAATATCAAGTTGCGCAAAAACAGCGGTTACTTCTTCTTGCACTGTCCATGATTGCGTTTTATGTTTTTGGTCCGTTAAGCTTTCTTGCAGTAAGTCATAATAACCATCGTTCACTAAACCATTGGTATCGTAAGCAACCATATCACCCATACCAATAAAATCTAGGCTAGCAGTGCCTAAACGATATTGCTCAGGGATAGACAACATGCCCGGATTTGCAAGCGAGAAGTCTTTTAAGGTCATGTAGTAACCTTCTGATAATTTAGACTTTTCACGGTCACGGTATGAAATACCAAAACTAACTTTACTGAAATACTCACTTTCAAGTACTTTGCTTGCAGCAAACTTTAGTGTGGTTAGTTCATCATTAATTTCAGGAGCATTAATAAAACCATCTTGGGCAGTATTTTCGTAAGGTGTGCCTGTTAAACCATAATTATCGTTCAGTGCTTTACTCGCCCCCCATGACAATGGCCCACCTAATTGAATTAAGCCGTAATCACTGTAATCGAGTTCATGTGAGAACTGCGCACCAGTGTTACCACCGTCAAACGCATAACCTATGTTGTCAGCAACACCATTATTATCTCCACGGCCAGTACCTGAATAGCTTTCGATACTCCAAATTTGGCGCTCTACTTCAGAGCGGCTCGCATCAAACTCAACTGACCAGTCATCACTGATATCATATTTAGTATTAAAACCAAACTGAGTTAACTCCGCATTACGCTCTTCGTAGTCATTACGTACAACAACACGTTGACCTTGTGTTACCGCGCTGGTGATAAAACCACTTTCAGCATCTACGACCGCTGAGCTTGGATCGATTGTTCCTTGGCCCCAAGCAAATGGTACTTCAATACCGCGAAGGATTTTTTCATCTGAGAAGTCAACATAAAGTGCATCAAACGTCATGTTTAAGCGATCTGTTGGTGCGGCTTCGATAACAAGCATTGCAGAATCACGCTCAAGCGTAGATGAACGCACAAATGGTTTTGCGCCACCTAAAATAGGATTGTATGGGCCTACTGTTGTGTCATCTCTAACTTTATTTTCTGAGATACTATAGTCAGGATAACCCCATGAGTTCCAGCGTTTTTCTTGGTTTGGTGAGCTCATGGTATTGTATGCGAAGGCGACACCGATTGTGTCATCTGCAAATTGGTCAATATACGACACCGTACCGCGGAAACCTTGATCATCACCGTCTGGGTTTAACTTATCGAAACCAGTTTGCTCTAATTGACCATTAAACATGATCACACGCTCACCTTTACTTAAAGGTTTTACGGTTTGCATGTCGATAACACCTGCAATACCTTCTGCGTCTAAGCTTGCGTTTGGTGTTTTATATACGGTTACACCGCTCATTATTTCAGATGGGTAAAGGTCAAACTCAACACCACGATTGTCCCCAATCGATACCTGCTCACGACCATTAAAGGTTGTTGCACTTTCGTTTTCACTAAAACCACGAACGCTTACACGACTGGCACGGCCATCTAGGCGCTGCGCGGTCAAACCTGGTAAACGTGCAATTGACTCAGCAATTGACGAATCTGGTAATTTACCAATATCTTCTGCAGAGATAGACTCTACTACTTCAGATGAAAAACGTTTTGTATTGATTGACTCAACGACGCTGCCACGGAAACCTTTAACTTCGATGACTTCTACGTCTTCTTTTTTTATTGTATTTTCTTGCGCGGCAGCAGTAGCAAAGCTTGATAAACCGGCAGCTGTTAATGCCAACGTTAATATACTTGGTTTGAACATAGACATGATGTTATTCCCGTTACCCATAGTGTGATCCTCTCTCGTTACCCATAGTGTGATCCTCGCTTTGTTTGAGTGATAGTCAAACAAAGCGAGCTAATTTTGTTGTCAGGATTAATGTTAACGCTCTCTTCATTTTATTAACAACTTTATGCATACGTATTCAACACTCGCACATTGACAATATATTAACATAAAAGCCACTCACAACAGCACAAACGCTTGTTTTTAATAGACTTTCATAAATTCGTATTAATTACTTAATAAATTTAGTTAAATAATTATATTTATCAATAAATGGCGCAAGTTGTTAAATGTAAACTGCATAAAAATAACCATATTTAAGCTGATCCCTGCTCTGTATACGCTTATTGTTGGGCTTACAATTGGTAAGACCAATGAAGTATAGAGGCGATTAACTCAAGTCATTGTTAATAATGATTAAAATAAGAATTAACCTATAAATCAATTTAAAAACCTTAATTGGTAAGGTTGTTTTCTCGCTAATTTAAAATATTTAATTGGTTTTTAGTGATTTTTTTAATACTTAAAAAGTGTGTATTTTACTGCATACGTATGTAGTATTTTTACAGAATCACGGGCTTCACGTATGCTTTTTAGAAATATTATATGGTGAGTTAACAAACCATATTTAGCGTAATCGAAATACGGTGTACAATGACGGAGAAAAGCATGACCCAACAGCAGTGGTACAAAGGTGCGGTAATTTATCAGGTTTATCCGCGTAGCTTTCAAGATAGCAACAATGATGGTATTGGTGACTTAAAGGGGATAATTAATCGCATTGATTATATTAAAAGCTTAGGTGTTGATGCTATTTGGATTTCACCTTTTTTTAAATCGCCAATGAAAGACTTTGGTTACGATATTAGCGACTACCGAGATATTGACCCAATATTTGGTGATTTAAACGATTTTGATGCGCTAATTGAACAAGCGCATGCCCGCGATATTAAAATTATTATTGACCAAGTACTCAGCCATACCTCTGATCAACATCAATGGTTTTTAGATAGCCGCGAAAATACCACTAACGATAAGTCTGATTGGTATGTTTGGGCTGAGTCAAAAGAAGATGGTACAGCACCAAACAACTGGTTGTCTATTTTTGGTGGCGGTGCATGGCAATGGGAGCCGCGTCGTGGACAATACTACTTACATAACTTTTTCACGGAACAGCCTGATCTTAACTTTCATAACCCTGATGTTCGCAAAGCTGTATTAGATAATGTTGAGTTTTGGCTTAAAAAAGGCGTTGATGGTTTTAGGTTAGATGCAATTAACTTTTGTTACCATGACGCACAGCTTCGTGATAATCCTGCAAAACCAAAAGAAAAGCGTCAGGGCCGTGGTTTTAGTGAAGACAATCCGTATGCTTTTCAGTATCACTACTACAACAACACACAGCCAGAAAACATTGAGTTTATGCGTGACATTCGCACCTTACTCAATAAATACCCAGGAACCGTGTCTTTGGGTGAAATATCATCAGAAGACTCACTTGCTACTATGGCTGAATACACCGCCGGTGGCGATAAATTGCACATGGGTTACAGCTTTGAGCTACTAACTGATGACTACTCAAGTGAATATATAAGAAACACCGTTACTACACTTGAACAACGTATGACTGAAGGCTGGCCTTGCTGGGCATTTAGTAACCATGACGTAGAGCGCGTTGCAAGCCGTTGGAGCGAAACGGGTGAAGTAAACCCTGCGCAATGTAAGATGTTAACCGCCCTATTGGCCTCGTTACGTGGTAGCGTGTGTATGTATCAAGGTGAAGAACTCGGGCTCGGTGAAGCAAGCGTTGCGTTTGAAGATTTACAAGACCCATACGGCATTACGTTTTGGCCAAACTTTAAAGGCCGTGATGGTTGTCGTACCCCAATGCCTTGGGAAAACCTTGATAGCTCACATGCCAATGCTCACAATGCGGGCTTTAGTGAAGTAAAACCGTGGTTACCTGTTGATCAACAACATAGGCTGCAAGCAGTTGCTGAACAAGAGAATGATTCAAACTCAATATTAAATGCGTACCGTGAATTTATGGCATGGCGTAAAAACCAGCCGGTATTACTTGAAGGTGATATTGAGTTTTTACAAACCGAAGAGCCAATCTTAGCGTTTTACCGTACTCGAAACGATGAAAAAATGTTGTGTGTATTCAATTTGAGTGCGCAACAAGCAACATTAAGTTTGCCGGTGGCTATAACTAAAGCGTATGACACGCTTTCGCATCACAATGCTACTTTGAGTAATAACCAGCTAATAATGAATGGTTTTGGCTGCTATTACGCCCAATGTGCCAAAGTCATTTAATATAAAAACAAAAGCCTGAGTACGCTCAGGCTTTTTTATAGCTTACAACTTAATGACTGCTAGTTTTACAGTTTAAATAATCGGTAAACGCAAACAATACCCCTGAAACAACAAAGGTTAGGTGGATTACTATTTTAAATATAAGCTGATCTGATGAATATTGTGCTGAGTTTAAAAATACTTTTAATAATTCTACAGCAGAAATAGCAACAATTGCACTGATCAGTTTCATTTTTAAACCGGAAAAGCCAACTTTTCCCATCCAAGCAGGTCTGTCTTCATGGTTATTAGTTTTAAGCTTAGACACAAAACTCTCATAACCGCTAAAAATAACTATCATTAACAAGCCAGCTAAAAGCGTGGTGTCAACCAATGTTAGAATAGCAACTAACATATCTTGATTAGACGCACTAAATACTGAGCTCCCCATATAGTAAAGCTGCTTAAAAAACTTTATTAATAATACTATTACCGCAAATAATAACCCAACAAAAAATGGTGCTATTAACCAACGTCCATTAAATATAAAACACTCCAATACCGATTCTATTTTATTTGTTTTGGTTGGCTTAGAGCTTGATGATTCGTCCATGTATGATCCTAATTACCATTAAAATTTAACATTAACTTATTTCCTATTCTAATACAATGAGTTGAGCCTATTGAAATTTTAGTATTCCTTATCCTGACGATAAAAATATTTCGTTATCTTTTATTTCAAATTCGATTAAAAATCAGCATACCAACAGAGTTGTTCTGGCTTGGGCACACTTGTTTTAAATAACAATTGTCATAACATTTTTTAGGAATAAACAAATGAACAAAGCATTGCTAGCATTAATCGTAGCACCTCTATTTGCACTGTCTGCACTTAATGTGGTTGCAGAAGATGCGGCGGACGCTTCAGCTGAAACAGTTAAAGAATACACAGAAATGTGTGTTAACTGGGCTAAAGATGACGACGTAAGCAATGAAGAGCTTTATGGCTATGTATTAAAGTGCGTGAATGATGAGCTTGTATCAGAAGGCTACAAAAAAGTCTCTGCTGTAAAAATTTAATTAAGTTTATTGTCTAATTAAGTCTATTGCTAATACAGCCGTTGCGAACACTTTTAATTAGATATAAAAAAACCGGAATCGACACTCAATGTGTATTCCGGTTTTTTATTGCTTTCAAAAAGAGAAAAATTAAATACTTATATTAGTATTATTTATTCATCATCTTTTTTAGTTTTTGCTTTAACCTTAGTTTTAGCAGGCGCTTTTTTGGCAGCTGCTTTCTTTTTTGGTGCTGCTTTTTTCTTCGCTTCTTCAACCCACTTACCCGCAACATAATGCGCAGTCCAACCGGTCGCTTTACCGTCGACTTCGGTCATTACATACTGCTCTTTATTTTTACGGCTGTAGCGTACAACAGCTAAGTTTCCATCTGGATCTTGTGCTGGTGCATCGGCTAAGTAATAAAACTTAGGTGAAATACGGTCTCTAAAGCGTTGTAACTCTTCAACCTTAGGCGCACGTGTTTCGCGCGATTTAGGGAAGGTATTTGCAGCCAAGAAAATACCTGCTGCGCCATCACGTAAAACAAAATACGCATCTGACTTTTCACATTCTAATTCGGTAATGTGAACAGGGTCTTCTTTTGGCGGCGCAGCTTCGCCGTTTTTAAGTAACTTACGGGTATTTTTACACTCATCGTTATTACAACCAAAGTACTTACCAAAACGTCCCGATTTTAATTCCATATCCGCGCCACACTTATCACATTCAATAAGTGGCCCGTCATAGCCTTTAATTTTAAACGTGCCCTGCTCAACTACGTGTCCACTACATGCTGGGTTATTACCACATACATGTAATTTACGGGTTTCGTCGATTAGATATGAATCCATTGCCGTTTCACAAATTGGGCAACGTTTCATTTGCATTAATGTTTCGGTTTCAAGATCTTCTGCATCGGCACTGTCTGCGGCAACTGCTTCATCGCCCGATACTAAGTTCATCGTTGTTGTACAACGCTCTTTTGGTGGCAAGTTATAACCAGTACACCCTAAGAACACGCCAGTAGATGCGGTACGGATACCCATTTTACGGCTACAAGTCGGACATTCAATATCAGTTTCGACCATTTCATTAAGACGCATTCCGCCATTTTCAGGCTCGTCTTTCGCAACAGTTAATTGCGTTGAAAAGTCGGCATAAAACTTATCGAGTACTTCGGTCCAAATGCGCTCGCCTTCGGCGATATCATCTAAACGACCTTCCATTTTGGCGGTAAAGTCAAAGTTCATTAAGTCTTCAAAATTTTCTACTAAGCGGTCGGTAACTATTTCACCCATTTTTTCAGCGAAGAAACGACGGTTTTCAACCCGTACATAACCACGATCTTGAATAGTAGAAATAATAGATGCATAAGTAGATGGGCGGCCAATACCACGTTTTTCAAGCTCTTTTACTAAACTCGCTTCGCTAAAACGCGCTGGCGGTTTAGTAAAGTGTTGCTTAGGGTCAAGTTCAATTAACGTTAATGTTTCGCCTACTGTTACTGCAGGTAAAGACTGATCTTCTTCGTTCTTTTTACGAATAGCAGGCTGTACTTTAGTCCAACCATCAAAGCGTAGCACACGGCCTTTGGCTTTTAGTTGGAAGTCATTTGCTGCTACCGTTAATGTCGTTAAGTCGTATTCTGCAGGTACCATTTGGCACGCTACAAATTGACGCCAAATTAGCTCATATAGTTTTTTAGCATCGGCATCAACCCCTTCAATATGCCCCGAAAGCACAGTTACACTAGATGGACGAATTGCTTCATGCGCCTCTTGTGCATTGCCTTTTGAGCTATAATTAATAGGATCTTTAGGTAAGTATTTTTCACCAAATTGCTCTGTTACATATTCGCGACACATAGCAACCGCATCTTTTGACAGATTAGTTGAGTCGGTACGCATATAGGTAATGTAACCGCCTTCGTACAAGCGCTGCGCTAGCATCATGGTTTTTTTAACGCCATAGCCTAAACGTGTACTGGCTGCTTGTTGCATAGTTGAGGTGATTAAAGGCGCACTTGGGCGACTTTTACTTGGTTTTTCGTCAACGCTTATAACTTTATATTCTGCATTCTCAAGGCTTTTAACTGCTGCGCTTGCCTGAGCTTCATTTACTGGCTTAAATGGCTTGCCTGCTTGTTTGGCTACTTCTAAGCGTAACTCTGACTCTGCATTTTTAACGTCAGCATGAATATCCCAAAACTCTTCAGGTATAAACGCTTTAATTTCGCGTTCACGCTCAACGAGTAAGCGCACTGCTACCGATTGTACACGTCCAGCCGAAAGTCCACGTGCCACTTTTGCCCACAGTAAGGGAGATACCATAAAACCAACAACACGGTCTAAAAAACGACGTGTTTGCTGCGCATATACCATATCGGTATTAAGCTCACCAGGTGTTTCGAATGCTTGCTGAATTGCGTTTTTTGTAATTTCGTTAAAAACTACACGCTTATATTTTGCAGGTTCACCGCCAATAATTTCTTGAAGGTGCCAAGCAATTGCTTCCCCTTCTCTATCCAAATCCGTTGCGAGATATATTTGGTCAGCGTTTTCGGCAAGCTTTTTAAGCTCTTGTACTACCTTTTCTTTTCCTGGCAGTATTTCGTAATGTGGTTCCCAGCCTTTATCAGGGTCAATGCCCATACGCGCGACTAAGTTAGAATAGTCTCGTTGCTTTTTATACGCTGCTTTCTCTTCAGGTGGTAATTTACGCACTTCAGCCGGCGTTTTAGTCGCTGGCACTTTGTTTTTTCCAGAACCTGAAGTAGGTAAATCTCGCACGTGTCCAATACTGGACTTTACGATGAAGTCATTACCTAAATATTTATTAATTGTTTTAGCCTTAGCAGGTGACTCTACAATTACTAGCGATTTGCCCATAGTTGCCTATTTCTAACCAAGTTTTTTAAAATGTGTTTAGCCGACATAAGCGGCACGAATATTTATAGGTATATCTACAAACACTAATTGTTACAAGCTTTTAATACAAACTTTTCAGCTTTAAGCGAATAAACGAACAATTTCTGCGTTTAATTTAAACAAACAGGTGTTTTTAGAGTAATTGATGGGGAATATATAGAATAGAAACAAAAAATGCCAACCTTATGGTTGGCATTTTTCAATTTAGTTTTTATTTACTGTCAAATATCGCGATACCTTTTTTAACTGTTTTAGTACTACCCGACTGAGTTTTGAACTCGAATGCTATAGATAGTATGCCATCAAACTTATCGTTACCATCGGCTTCTCGTGAAATCCTAACATCTGAATACATTGGCGTATCGCGGTTAGTATTCGGAACCACATCACTACTTTCAATGATGGATAAGTCACCATTAGTAGTTGAAAGCGAAATAGTTGTACCTGCTGGTAATGGATTACCAAATTCGTCAGTATAATGGATACGAACTGTGATGCCGCCTAAACCAATATCTACTTTCTCTGGTACTGAAGGATCGGTCCCATCGTATGCCGGATTATCGACACTCACCGTAGATAAATCGATTGCATCAACATCACAACGCTCTATGGTATCTGAGGTTTCGAAATTACCCGCAATAGAAGCGGAACAATCTGCCGGCACATAAACTTGATAAGGCGCTGGCAATATATTGTTAGTTTTTAATACTGAAAAACGCAAATATGGATCATCGCCTGACATTACTAGCTCAAACTGCTTGCGTACTTCAATCAATTCGCGTGAACATTCGCCTGCCGTACTAGCCGCTTCACTACATAGTAAACCATTGTATTTACCATCGGCTAAATTATAAATTCCGTCATTATTTAGGTCACGCCAAGTTTCGTTATGGCCGCCACGTGAATTGAGTTCTGAACACGCATCACTTGCTGGATCATTAGCGTCACCGCAATTAACTTTATCGAACGAGGCATTTTCATTATGGTCAATAAACGCTTCTGGTAAGTCGTAACTTGCATAGTATTCACCGATATCAAATAAGCCATTTCTGCGTTGCACTGTCGCTGTTGACTCTTCATCAACAAAGTTTTCTTGACCTTTTGTAACAGCCAGAATGCTCACGCGACCACCCATAACAACACCATCGGGACTATTTTTAGCGCGCTTAATACCATTAATACACGGCGCTGCAGAGCCAAAGTAAGGGTCACAGTTTATTAACCCTGTTTTTGGGTTAATTCCTTCTGTTGTTGAAGGATCGTTGTCAATTTCGCCAATACGATTACCCCATTTCTTTTCATAAAAAGGGCGGTCGCCTTGTGATCGCCAAGTAACAACACAGGTCGCATCATTTGTTTTACAGGTAACTTCATTACTTGATGAGCCTATAACGCCGGCTTCTGCTAAAATGGTGGCTTCAACACCGTCGCCATTATAGTTATTAAACTGGTCACCAAAAAACACCGTAATATCAGTAGTTACGCCATTATAATTTAATGAATTTGTATTGAATATAACTGGGCTCGCATCAAAACTATTTTGATCAGTTACTCCAGATGCCAAAGTTAATTGTGATGAAACTGAGCTAATTTGCTCCGATAGTGGTACTAAGTTAAGTGTACCTTCCGGACAAATTGCATTATTTGGATCCGTTTGGCAAAGTTCAAAATCATCAACCCAACAGGTTAAATCATCACCTGCAGGTAAATTGCTTACATCAACTTTAGAAATGTAACAGGCTTTAACAACTAACGGGCCTGGAACTATACCTGACGTTACAGTAGTTTGGACAAAGCCATTACTATCTGTGTTGCCACTTAACGATGTTAACTTAGCAGCACCAATTGAATCGGTTAGTTTAAAATCGATACGTTGTTGTGTTGATACAATGCCGTCTGCATCTAACAATTTAAATTTAACAATAGATTGTGTTGGCGCACCGCCTTCACCCGGAGGAAGCGCTATAAATGTTTCACTTACATCAACAAATTGAATTGACTGCACCGCTGAGGTTTCTACTGGGATAGTCGTCGCTATAGTAAAGTTTTTACCGCCAGTTTCTACCGTGATATTAATATCGTCATCAATGCTACAGCCTGTTGCACGATACGTGGAGGTCGCGATACCACCAGAAGATTTAACCGAGGCGTCTATTACTGACTGACCACTAATAACACAAGTTGAACTAAACTCAACATCCGTCGGGGTTAAATATAAATTGCCTGCTTCATCACGCAGTGTTACTTCGATAACTGTACTGCCGCCTGCTTTTAAAGGAATAACATTTCCAGCAGCATCTTTATTTAAACCGTTGTTAACCTCAAGGGTTAAATCTGCAATCCCTACTGCAAAGTTAATGGCTGCACTTTCACCTAACGATCTCGCTGTTACAGTTCCTGCACCGCCTGTATTTCCTGGTTGTAATTTAAGTAATGCAACACCAAAATTATCGGTAAGTGCTGTACCAGAAGAGGGCAATACTGACCCTAAGTTAGTCGAAATATTTACTAGTGAACTCTTAGTACCTTCGCCACTTTGCTCATCTGTTACCTCTATAAATAACTCACCTAACTCAGAAGATGAAATAGTATTCGCTATTGTACATCCAGATGAAACTTGAGTTGGATCGAGTTTAACCGCATCTCGATTATCATCCCAGCCAGGCAAACATCCGGTTAATAATTTAACCGATACCGAAAAGCGTGCCAAATTAATTGGGGCAGAGTCACCCGATGAATAAAAAACGGCTGTATTACTTACTGAAGCTGAATTACTTGATGTATAACTAGCAACAACTTGGCCAGCTCCTTTAAAATTACCACTAGAGAGTGTTACACGTGCTTCGCCTGCGCTATTTGTAATCGCAGTACCAAGATCTGGAGTGATTTTGCCAGTAAACTTAGTTGTAAACGTGATCAGTTGTTCACTAAGTGCAACGCCATCATTTTGTAACGTAGCTATTACTGTGCCTGGATTAATTGCAGTGACTGGATTAGTGTCTGAAAACTTTTCACCTATCTTATCAACAATATTAACCGTTAGCGTGGTGGAACCAGACACGCCAGTATCGTCGCCCTGACCTCCTGTTGATTGAAAAGCAAAGGTCCCCTCATAACTCTCACCATCAACAATGTATGACGCAGTAACTTCACCAGCTCCGGCATCTACGCCTGCAGTTAATTCCACGGTAGCAATACCATCATTTTGTGTAAGTGCTGACAAAGGATTCAAATCACCAATATCGTCAACAAGGGTAAAAGTAATTCGTTTACCGGCAACCACTTCACCATCTCGTTTTAGTGTAGCCCGTAAATCTAGCGCAGAGGCCGCTGTAACAGTATTCGATGCGCTGCCATCCTCTTGGGAGTAGCCTTGAAGCGTAACGGTGTAGGTGGGTACATCAGGTGTTGTTCCTCCGTTACCATCACCTATACTGCCCTCCTTTTCAAGTGAGCCACCACCACCACAAGCTGTGATAAAAAAGCTGAGCATCATAATGCTTAGCAGTCGTGTTAAAGGCATAAACCTCTCCCTAGCGTTATTATTATTAACTTTGTATTGTTTACCTCATGTTAACCTATAACTTAGTCTAAAATCACAGTTTTTTGATACTTTCTTTGATAAAAAAATTTAAATTATTAATAAATTTTTCTGTATAAATATTTACATGCTGGTAGGCTGTGCCAAATTTATAAAAAATAGATTGGAAATATGTCGAAAATACGTTCAATGAGCTTAACAACTCGCATAATGATAGGCATGGCATTAGGTATTGCCGTAGGCTTTTTATTTCAAGCTATATTAGCTGGTGAAGACGATTACCTAATACCACTTGGGTTATTCTCTTTGCCAATTAAAGCTTTTTTTGTTGATGGAATTTTTCACATTGGTGGGCAAATATTTATTGCCAGCTTAAAAATGCTGGTTGTTCCTTTAGTATTTGTATCTTTAGTGTGTGGCACATGTAGCTTAAGCGATCCTAAAAAATTAGGCAGTTTGGGTGGTAAATCAATTGGTTTATATTTAATTACCACAGCCTTAGCTATTACTCTGGCTATTACTTTGGCTTTACTGTTTAGCCCTGGCGTAGGTATTGACTTGCCAACAGATGCAAGTTACGACGTATCTGAGGCACCTACCTTAGCGCGCGTTATTATAGATATGTTTCCAACCAACCCTTTTGAAGCTATGGCAAAAGGTAATATGCTTCAAGTTATTGTTTTCGCATTACTGTTTGGTATTGCTATGGCACTTAGTGGTAATGCAGGAAAACGCGTAGCGGTGGTTTTTGAAGACCTTAATACGGTAATTTTAAAACTAGTTACTTTGTTAATGAACGTTGCGCCTTACGGGGTGTTTTTCTTAATGGCAAAGTTATTTACTACCATAGAGTTAAACTTAATTGTTAGCTTGGCTAAGTACTTTTTTGTAGTGGTTGCCGCTTTATTATTACATGCGTTTGTAAATTACAGTTTGTTATTAAAACTATTGACTGGTTTAAACCCTGTAACTTTTTTAAAGAAAATGAAACACGCCTGTTTGTTTGGTTTTAGTACTTCAAGTTCAAGTGCAACTATGCCAATTACTCTTGAAACAGCCACTAAAAAACTCGGGGTTAATAACTCTGTTGCTTCATT
>LV_Brine_h2_0102DRAFT_1000051_pt1 | contig 41069 bp, 39 predicted proteins | sample LakVidmifraction_3_FD_10600 | JGI IMG/M metagenome (IMG submission 10600)
GCTAAAACCAGCAACTGCCATAGTAATTCGGTATTTGTCTTTATCGAGCGCTTCGATATTGTAAGGAGGAAAGCTTGGCTGCTTATCTGAACTTGCTGCCGCATCCATTAAAGACGCTAAATGATCGAAACCGATGAATGAACGATAAAGGGGTGATAAATCTACTGTACGCATAATAATATCCTCATATTTAAGCGATATTTCAGTTGTGCTTTTCTANTGAACAAACACAAATGAAGTTTAATTAATAATATAAATTTCAATTANTTCTGTTTAACAAGGACCCATCAGGCGTCCTCTACTTATCTATATATGGACTGCAAAAGTGTTTTCAAGATGATTTTTCAAAAAATTATTTATTTTACTTTTAACACCACATTAAGCGCCCAATAACAGTAGCGATTATTTAAAAACGCTGATCCCTAAGGCATATCAATAAAAGCGAACAGCTTAATCGCTTGTTTGCTCTTTAATATTTAACTCAATTGGTTACACTAGTAGCAATTTAATTGAGGAGTTCACTATGTTAACTGTAATTTTTGGTCGTGAAGGCTGCCCATTTTGTGTTCGTGCTAAAGACGTAGCAGAACAACTATCAAATGAACGTGATGATTTTAAATTTCGCTATATCGACATTATTAAAGAAGGCATAAGTAAAGAAGATCTTGAAAAGTCTGCCGGCAAACCTTGCCCAACAGTGCCGCAAATCTTTGTAGACCAAAAACACATTGGTGGTTTTACAGAGTTTGAGGCCTACGCCAAAGAGAATCTTGGACTTTATCAATAAGTTCTGTATCAAATATGTTAACCAGTTAAGTAATCTAGTTACTTAACTGGTTAAATTTCGACCAACATCAATCACCTATAAATTAGTTGTAATTTCTACAAGCATTTACCGCATTTATCCTTTATAATGCGCGCCTCTTTAAATTCGTTGAGGCGTATTAATGTCAGAACCAGTCACGTTTGAATCTCTAAATCTTTCTCCTGCAATTTTGAAGGCAGTTGAAGAGTTGGGTTACAAGACACCATCTGAAATCCAAGCTCAATGTATACCGTTATTGCTAGAAAGAAAGGACGTACTGGGACTAGCTCAAACGGGTACAGGTAAAACCGCAGCATTTGCACTACCACTATTAAATAATATTGACCCGTCTGTGAAACAGCCACAGATCCTTGTACTCACACCAACCCGTGAGCTTGCGATCCAAGTTGCTGAGGCATTTGAACAATATGCTAAACATGTTCGTGGTATTGAAGTATTGGCACTTTATGGTGGCCAAAGCTACAGTATCCAACTAAGTGCACTTCGTCGTGGCGCGCAAGTTATCGTAGCTACTCCAGGTCGCTTAATCGATCATATTAACCGTGGCACTATCAAGTTTGATGCTTTACAAGCACTTGTACTTGATGAAGCCGATGAAATGTTACGTATGGGCTTTATCGATGATGTAGAAAGCATCATGGAAAAAACACCGCGCGAAAAGCAAACATGTCTTTTCTCTGCGACCATGCCTAAGCAAATTCAAAACATCAGCAGCAAGTATATGAACAATCCTGAACAAGTTCATATCTCTGCGCGTAACTCAACTGTATCATCAGTAGAGCAAGTGTTTTGGAATGCAAGCATTCATAAGAATAAAGCCATTGTTCGCTTTTTAGAAGCTGAGCAATATGAAGGTGCTATTGTTTTCGTACGTACGCGTAACGATACAGTACAACTTGCTGAATTATTAGAGCGCGAAGGTTTCTCTGCCGCTCCACTTAACGGTGACATGAACCAGCAAGCACGTGAACGCACAGTAGAGCGCTTAAAAAGCGGCATGCTAAATGTTGTTATTGCAACAGACGTAGCGGCACGTGGTCTAGATGTTGACCGTTTAAGTTTAGTTATCAACTACGATATTCCACAAGATTCTGAAGCCTACGTTCACCGTATCGGCCGTACAGGTCGTGCTGGTCGTACTGGTAAAGCAATTTTATTCGTAAAACATAACGAACGTTATTTACTTAAAAATATCATTCGTCATACGAATTCAGATATTGCACAAGTTGAATTACCAACAGCTAAAATTGTTGAAGAAAAACGTATCGAAGCGTTACAAGCCAAGTTAACACTTGCTCTTGAAAACAAAGATATTACTTTCTTTAATGAAGTAGCAGCAAACATGGCTCAAAAGCTTGAACTTTCTGCTGAAGACCTTGCTGGTGCGTTACTGTGTTTAGCACAGCAACAATCACCAATTAAGGTTGAAGAAGTAAAGATTCAACCTCGCGAACGTAACGAGCGCAATGATCGTAACCCACGTAGCAATGACCGTGGTGATCGTGGTCGTCGTAACGAACGTGGCGGTGAACGTGGTGGCGAGCGCGCTGAACGTAAACCTCGTGAGCGTAACAGCCGTGATGCAGGTCCTATGGATACATACCGTATCGAAGTAGGTCGTGAACATGGTGTTCAGGTTAAGAACATTGTTGGCGCTATTGCTAACGAAGCTGACATTTCAAGCAAGTTTATTGGTGATATTCGTCTACACGATAATCACAGCACGGTTCAATTACCGAAAAACATGCCTAAAGATGTACTTGATCATTTCCAAAAAGTGTTTATTTGTAAACGTCCTATGGGCTTAACAATCACTGCTGATCAAGGTCCTGCTGAGCCACGTGGCGAACGCTCTGAGCGTCCAGCTGGCGGCGAAAAACGCAGCTTTAATAAAGATGACAGCGCACGCGGTGATAAGCGCAGCGGTCCTCGTAAAGAACGTCGCCCAGTAAGCTTTACAACGCCGAAATAAGCAACGACTCTTTAATAAAAACCTTGCCACGTAAGTGAGCAAGGTTTTTTATTTTTAGCGCAGCGTTACAGCAGTAAATCTCAACCATAGGCAAAACTCACTTTATTACTTGTAATAGTATGTAATGTTTAATGATGATTTTCTCAGCTATAAAGTTTGTGGAATAAGGAATACATCTTTATTCAAGTTAATACTCAGCAAACTTAAAATGGAGATTTATCATGTCAAATACACTTACTATACTTCCGAATCCAAAAACAATCTTAGTCGCGAATACGACTCCTGCGAATACAACCGCGCTTGCATCAACTGAAGCGGAAACTTGGCAGATCTCGGAAAAGAAAGGGACTATTTCAGGTGTCGGGGTAACGGTATCCGGTGCAGGTGCTTGGGCAAAAATGTCTGGCTCGTTTGATTTTTCGATTGTAAATCTAGAAAGCTCTCGCACCTATCAAAAAATGGTGTCTGAATACAGTATCTCCGGGGTGTTAGTGGCTTTTGGGGCTAGCTTGGTCTCGGTGCCAATGCCGAAACGCACAAACAAGAAATCAAAGAAGCAATGCAAGAACTTAGTCAACAGCAAAAAGTTAACGGCTCTGTAGATGTTGATCTTATGGTCACTGGTTTGATCCCAGGCTTTGAAGTAAGTGCTACAGCGTATATTCTGGTACTACAGATCCAAAGCTCTTCTGGTGCTACATATAATATTGCTTCATCAACAAGCCCATCGACAGATGTTGGCGCACAAGATCAAAACCAGCAGAACCTGCCTACTTCAAATAATAATTCAACTATCAGCCTATAAATATAAAATCTAAGATCATCAAAGTAACTTTGGTGATCTTTTACTGTTCAGTACACGCACAACGGTCTGTTAAGGAACAACCATGAGACTCTTTACAGCACTACTACTTATTATATTTACTTTAGCTGTTAAGGCTAATCCTCCGGTAATATTAGCCATAAATGATAACTTAAGTTCTACAGTCTGGACGGATAACTTTAAAATCAGTTTAGCTTTTACTGATACCAGCTATGAAATACAAGAGACAAGCGTTACCCCCTCTCCTTATGTGATCAATAGGAAAGATAATCTTATTTCCTCTACTTTTACCAGTTTCAGTGATCAAAAAGAAATAATCATTAAAGATATTACCGGGGACGGTCTGCCAGACATACGTATAACAAATATGCTCGATAAAAATGGTGGCGTAATATCCACAACTACAGAAAAAATTATAATTAGCTATGAGAAATGAAGCTGATTTAAAAATTAAAAGCTTCTGTATTTTTATACAGAAGCAAATATTACTAATACTTTCTGCAAGTCATATTGATTGTGCAGTTTTTACCATCTGAGCTACATGACGTTGATTGGCTGCAAGTCATTTCATTACCAACTCGATACACACCATCTAAAAATCGCCTTAAATTCTCATTAAAGGCACCACCTTTATCGTGAGATAAGTTAAAATTTGCCATGTTATTACTTGCGGTTGCTGAACCTGCAATTTCGTTACAATATGCACCGCTCACTGCACAGACTTTGGTTGCGCCACTGACTGTATTGATAATTTGAAACTGCAATGGCTGTGCAGTTGCTGCTTCCATATCTTGCTTAACTTGTTGCCCATTAGAACTGTTGCGCATTACTTTGTCGATTATATTGGTAACGCCATCAGCTCGGCCAATATACTTATCAATCAAATCTCCATCTTTATTTTTACTATCTCTTTTCTGAATAAATTGATGATCATTATAAATTTCTTCGAGTGAAGAGCGACTCTCATCCAATGGCTTATCTACATCGTATATTTCAGTACAGCCAGTCTCATCACAACAAACTTCGACTGTTGGATCGCATTTATAAATCACTTTTTGATAGAGTTTGTTTTCCATGTAAGCATTACGGAATGCCCAAAGAATATCATTTGTTTTTGCATCTAATGAGCTGCAATCATTCGTGCAACTTGACACAAAATCATAGTCAACATGCATTAAAGCCCCTGTTGATTTTTGACGCACCCGCTTCGCATGTACTTTATGTTCTTTGTTATCTGCACCTTTAAAATACATAACTAATACATCATAAGAGTTATTCTGTTGGCAAGTCCGATTTGAACTTTGCAAGCTATCTAGACAAGAGTTTGCTAATGTTGAGGTAGATGTAAATAAAAAATAAACACCAATAAGTAAAAGTAGTTTTTTAATCATAATCCTTAATCCTTAATCCTTAATCCTTAATCCTTAATCCTTAATCCTTAATTGTTAATTGTTAATTGTTAATTGTTGTAACCAATGTCAATGATAGTTCAAAAAAACATCGAAGGATACAAAGGAATGAACACAGGATGTAAGCAAAAGTAAAAAAAATGAGTTTATTTAGTTTCTCATAAAATTTAAAACTAAAATAAAAGCCCCACCAATTTCATGATGAGGCTTTTACTATATTACCTATTTTTTTTACGTTAAGGCGCTAGCGCTGGGTAAACGTAGCTGGCATCAAGCCCGAGTGGGATACCAAGTGCCCAGTAACCTAATAAAAAGATACTCCAGCCAATCATAAAGGCGATTGAGTACGGTAGCATAATAGCAATTAAGGTACCTATACCTGTGCCTTTCACATACTTTTGACAGTACACCACCACTAATGGGAAATAGGGCATTAACGGTGTAATAATATTGGAACTTGAGTCACCAACACGATAAGCCGCTTGAGTTAAGTCTGGCGAAATACCAAGTTGCATTAACATAGGTACAAATATGGGGCCAAGTAATGCCCACTTTGCTGAACTTGAACCTACAAATAAGTTAACAAAGCCGGTTAAAAAGATAATTCCCACAACCGTTACTGCACTTGGCAGCTGCATTGCTTTTAATAACTGCGCGCCTTCGATTGCTAGTAATGCACCTAAGTTTGATTTACTAAATGCGGCAATAAATAACGAACAGAAAAATGCCATTACAATATAATATGCCATCCCGCTCATCGCTTTACTCATGGCATCTATCATGTCTTTAGAGGTTTTGAAGGTGCCTACGGTAAAGCCGTATACAGCGCCGGGTATCCAAAACAATAAAAAAATTAACGGTACGATAGATTGCATTAATGGCGAGCTAAAATTAGTTAACGAGCCATCGCTGCTGCGCATTGCCGAGTTACTATCTGCCGATACATAAGCAAGTAACGCAAGGCCTGCAACCATAACTGAACTGGCAATTATAAAGGCACGTTTTTCATCACTGCGGGCATCTTCAAATACGGGTAAATCTTCTTTAGCGCCATCTACCGCGGTTTTTTGTAAACGTGGTTCTATAATTTTATCGGTAATGTACCAGCCTAATGCCACTATAAATAAGCTAGATGCTGAAGCAAATGCCCAGTTATTTAACGGGTTAATTGTCATTGCAGGATTAATTATTTGCGCCGCACTTTGGGTAAAACTTTGTAGTAATGGGTCGATACCCGAAGGAATAAAGTTAGCCCCAAAACCACCACTCACACCCGCAAATGCAGCAGCTATACCCGCAAGCGGATGGCGCCCTGCAGCATAAAATATAACCCCAGCTAGTGGAATAACTAATACATAACCTGCATCAGTAGCGGTATGGCTTACAATGGCCACTAAAATAATTGAAGGCGTTAATAGCTTTTTAGGCGTCACTTTAAGCATTAACTTAAGGCCGGTATTAATAAAGCCCGAATGCTCTGCAACCCCCACACCTAACATAGCCACTAACACTACGCCTAAGGGTGCAAAGCCGGTAAAGGTTTTTACCATAGAGGATAAAAAGGTGGCGAGCGAATCACTTGCTAGCATATTATTGATAATAATGGCTTCGCCGGTACGTGGATCTATTGCATCAAAGCTTACGCCTGAAAACCACCACGACAAAAACCAAATTAGTAACATGGCAAACAAAAATATAATGGCCGGATCAGGAAGCTTATTACCTACCCGTTCAACAAAATTTAAAAATCGTGCAATTAAACCAGTTGGCACTGCACTTTGGTTATTATTCATTCTTTAAAGCTCTCTAAATCTTATTTTCAATAACCATATCCTATCTTTACACAACAGTAAATTAACCTGAGGCTAACTCCCTCATATCAATACTTTTAAACAAAAAAAACGCGATAAGCCAGTAGCGTATCGCGTTTAAATTAGTTTTAGCCTAGGTTTACTCAGGCCAATGCTTTTACTTCTTCCCACAAACGAGCAACAAGGGTTTTGTCATCTTCATTAAGTTCACCATTATGATAAGCTTTCACTAAGCTTTGCTCTACGGTTTCGTTAAGTTCATCTGTGCTAATAGTTAGCTTTTCTACTTGCGCATACCCTACTGCTAAGTCAAAGTGACCTCGCAAATAGCCTCCTGCAAATAATTCATCATCGGTGGCTTTAATCACTAAATCATCAAAATAGTGTTGGGCTGCATCAATATAGTTTACTAAACTCATTTATTCTGTCTCCTGGTTTTGCAATGGGTATTAATACCCTACTGCATACATAATGTGGTCGTTAAATCCGCATGTAACTTTAATATAACCGGTTAGTTCATCATCTAAACTGCTATCGCCGGTGTCACAAATAAGTGGGCGGCCATTTAAAGCCTGCAATTTTGTTTTTGTAGCTACTACTATAATGTTATTGGTGCCAATAGCGCGAATAAGCGCGGGGCTAAGCTGTTGATTACCACGACCAAAAATATGTCCTTGGCCGCCAATTAAGGTGATCACTAATTTAGTTTTTTGACCTTGCGTATGCTCAAGTAATTGCNCTGCGGTTAGGTCTTGCGCTATAAGGGTTTGATCTTTAACTAAATCGACACCTAANAGTGTATTTTCTAACCCCATTTCTTCCATTACTGCAGCAACGGTTGAGCCACTGCCCATAATGTAAAAAGTGTCCTCATCCATTTCACTCACCACATAGGCGGCAATATCTACAAGCACTAACTCGTCGGTTTCTTTACCGCCATTTTTAACCGCTTGCATGTAACGCACTTCGCTTGGTACTTGCATTTCGCCATAACGTTTAGCTTTAACTGTGCCTTGTCTAAATGCCTCTTCGTCAATGTCCATTACATCGGCGTCACCTAAGGTAACTAAATCGCCTTTTACCAGCATTTCGACTACACGCCCTGCTGCTTTTGGCGTGATTGCATATACCCCTGAATGTATTTTGCAGCCAGCAGGAATACCCAGTACGGGTATTGTGTCCTCAACAGCATGACAAATATTACGCGCTGTGCCGTCGCCTCCAGCAAATAAAACTAAATCTACACCTAGCTCTTTAAGTGCTTTTACAGCCTGCTCTGTGTCGTTGGCTGTGGTTATAGCATTGCTGTTATATATTACTTGCACCTTAAAGCCGAGTGCTTTAGCACAGTGCTCGCCCATATCGCCATTTACTGTATAAATAGTTAATTGGTTTTTATAAGGCAGTAATACTTCAAGTGCGGCTTTTGTACGACTATTAGCTTTAGGCTGAGCGCCAAGTGCTAGCGCTTTGGCTGCAGTTGCTGCGCCATCGCTACCTTTTAACGCTACAGTGCCGCCTAAACCCGCTAGCGGGTTTATAATTAAACCTAACTTAAACTGCATCCTTGAGCTCCTTGGGATGTTGCCAATTAAATTGCTGTGCACTCATTGGCCATGGCGTATTATAAAAATGGCTTAGTGCTTTTAGCAATGCCTCGGTACGGGAGTTAAAACCGTTATTAATAAGTGTTAAAACTTGTTGGTGTACTCGCTGCTGAAAATCAAAACGACACGTTTGCTCGCCATTTAAATTATCTACCGACACATTAAATTCAAAACCTGCGGCGGTACTCAATAGCCACTCAATGGCTTGCGGTTTTATTTCTACATTTTCAAATTCGGCTTGTTTTTGCTTATCGCGGCCGTCGGGGCAATACCAATAGCCGTAATCTTCAAGTAAACGGCGCTTATCGCCCGCCACCAGCCAATGTGCTATTTCGTGCAGGGCACTGGCGTAAAAACCATGAGCAAACACAATTTGGTGATACGGCGTTTTATCACAGCTAGGAATATAAATAGGTTCGTGCTCGCCTTTAACCAGCCGCGTATTATAGCTTTGGTCAAAAGTGGCTGCAAAAATAGAAATTAAATCAGCAATTTTATGCATAAAAGTTTAATTACTTACTCTGAATATAGGGCTTACTGCTCATTATATTAAAAATGTGCGCGCTAAAAACGAGGTGAATTGTACGGGCTTTCGCAGCGAATGTAAAAAATTGGATAGCGGGTTAACACTTCCATGTAACGGCGTTTTATAAAGCCCGTGGGGTTAGCTAATAATAGCTATATAAGGTGCTGTCAAATAGCTGGTATTTATACTGTTTGGCGTATTTACTGCTTGAGCAATAACCCTTACCATCACTATAATGACAGAGCTGCTTACTGAAATACTAAAATTATGTTTAAACTAATGAGTATAAAAATGGTTAAATTTTTATTTATTGCCCTGCTTGGGCTTTTGGGTGTATCACAGCCTGCTGTTGCAAAAAACATCAGTATTAATGTGTTTGCTATTCCTTCGCAACCAATCATTACTTTAATGGCGCAAACCAGTGATGCATTAAAACAAGCGGGTATGGTTAGCTTTTACGATAAAGGCATGCCGGTACACGCTACTTTATATTTAACTGACTTTGCACCCGGTACAGAGGAGGCAATTAAACTTGCGGTAAAAAACATCGTAGCGCAACAACAGCCTTTTCCCATAACCGCTGAAGGCTTTAGCGTAACGCAAAGTAATTGGGCCTTTATTAATTTACAGCCGTCGCGACAATTACAAAGACTATCTGACGAGGTAACACTTGCTATTGAACCGCTGCGCGAGCGAAATGCTACTGTGCCTACTTGGGTTAAAAACTACCCCAACAAGTTAACTGCATTTAAGCGCTACGGCAGCCCTAATGTTTTTCAAAACTTTCAGCCACATTTAACATTGTTAGCTAACGAAAAAAGCCCTCAACTGGCTGTTATAAATAAACAAATGCAGGCTAACCCACCTAAAGCGCAGGGGCAAATAATAGGTGTAGGTATAGGAGTTTCAGATCAGTTTGGTCAACAAAAGCAGGTTATTGCAGAGTACTTTTTTAACAAGGGTAAAAGCTAAATTGCTTTATTACTTTTGCTGCGCTAAGTATTTTTTTAGTAGCTGGGTGTTTCGGGTATTTGCTTTAAAGTAAGCATCAAAAATATCGCCTACTATGGGTAGTAGACCGCCCACAAAGTCGATAAGCATATTAGCTAATATACGTAGTTTTATAGTCCAGCTAACACCTAAGCGCTGCGCTTCAATTAATACATAAGCAGATAAAATAAAACCGGCCATATCACCGGCAACGGGCAATAAACCAATAATCGCATCGGCACCAACTTTAAAATTAGTAAAAGGAATTTTTAAACTACTGTCGGTAATGAAGCTAAATCGCTCCAGCCTTCTCAGTGCAGCTTGTTGTTGAGCCTTTACGTTATTTGTCATTGTCACATTTAGCTCCCTCAAACCTGTTTAATTAACTTTAGTAAAAAAGTTGAACTTGCACTGATAAATAAATACAAAAAACGCGGATCGCCCGCGTTTTTATTATCTACTTAATGTAACTCTAATTATACCGAACCGGGTATCGGCCCATGCTCGTGGTGTACATGTGGGTTTTGTCCACGTTGACGTAGCAAATGATCCATTAAAGTAATGGCCATCATCGCCTCAGCAATTGGCACAGCACGAATACCTACACACGGATCGTGACGACCTTTGGTGATCATCTCAACCGCTTCGTTTTCAGTATTGATACTGTTACCCGGTATAGTAATGCTTGAGGTAGGTTTTAGCGCAATAGAAGCAATAATATCTTGCCCCGTAGAAATACCGGCTAATACACCGCCCGCATGGTTTGAAGTGAAACCATTAGGTGTTAGTTCATCGCGGTGCTCTGAGCCTTTTTGCTCAATTACATCAAAGCCGTCGCCAATTTCAACACCTTTTACCGCGTTAATGCTCATTAATGAATGCGCAAGTTCAGCGTCTAATCTGTCAAATACTGGCTCGCCTAACCCTACAGGTACATTACTTGCCACTACTTTTACTTTTGCGCCTACTGAGTCACCTTGCTTTTTAAGGCCGCGCATATACTCATCAAGTGCTTCTAACTTGCTCACATCAGGAAAAAAGAATAAGTTGTTTTCAACTTCGTTCCAATCAAAAACGTCTGCTTTAATCGGCCCTAACTGACTTAAGCAGGCTTTTATTTCGATACCATGAAATTGTTTTAAGTATTTTTTAGCAATAGAGCCCGCAGCAACACGAATTGCCGTTTCGCGCGCTGATGAGCGACCACCACCGCGATAATCGCGCAGGCCGTATTTATGCCAATAGGTGTAATCGCCATGACCTGGGCGAAACACTTCTTTAATTTTGCCGTAGTCTTTTGAGCGTTGATCGGTGTTTTCAATCAGTAAACCTATGCTAGTACCTGTGGTTTTACCTTCAAAAACGCCTGAAAGAATTTTTATCTGATCGTCTTCACGGCGCTGCGTGGTATAACGACTTTGCCCCGGTTTACGACGGTCTAAATCTATTTGTAGGTCGGCCTCGGTGATTTCAAGACCTGCTGGTGTACCATCAACAACGCCGCCTAATGCAACGCCGTGGCTTTCACCAAAAGTAGACACTTTAAATAACTGTCCAATGCTATTACCTGCCATTACTTTTCCTCATTCCTAATGACGACTAAATGCCGAGCTCAAAGCTCGGCGGTATTTTTATACTTTTATTTATCTGCAAAGTAAGTATCAAGTTGCTGTTTGCTAATAACAAACACACCTAAACCACCTTGTTCAAACTCCACCCATTCAAATGGCGCACCCGGATACAATGCATCCATATGTACCATAGAGTTACCTACCTCTACAAACAACAAACCGTTTGCAGTAAGGTGCTTACTTGCTTCGCTTAATATAGTGCGGGTTACGTCTAGGCCGTCGTGGCCTGAAGCCAAACCAAGTTCTGGTTCATGATGAAACTCACGCGGTAAGTCGGCCATGTCCTCAGCATCAACATACGGCGGATTAGCTATGATCAGGTCATATGTTTGCCCTGGTACACCACTAAACACATCTGACTGAATTGGCAATACTCGTTCACTTAACTGGTAGTCTGTAATATTTATGTCGGCTACTTCTAGAGCTTCATAAGAAATATCAACCGCATCTACCTGCGCATTTTCAAACGCTTGTGCAAGCGCAATCGCAATACAACCAGAACCCGTACATAAATCTAAAATACGCTTAACCGACTCAGGCTCTTCAAGCCAGGGGGTAAAACGGTTATTAATTAACTCTGCAAATGGCGAACGTGGAATAAGCACGCGCTCGTCTACATAAAATGGCATATTAGCAAACCAAGCAATGTTGGTTAAATATGGCACTGGGGTAAAATCATTAATACGCTCAGCAATTAAGCCCGCTAAGCTGTTTTTTTCTGTACTCGTTAAACGCGCATGCATTAATTCTTTCGGCGCATCTATTGGTAAGCTTAATGCGGGTAATAATAAATTTACCGCTTCGTCCCACGCATTATCAGTACCGTGACCAAAAAAAATACCACTGCTAGCAAATTGGCTTGTAGTCCAACGTAACCAGTCGTGTAAGGTTGAAAGTTCTGCTACAGCTTCTTCTAGCGTTGCTTCTTCTATTTGTAATTCACTCATGTGTATTGCCTGCCTGCTACTTTCAAAATTATTAATTCAATCGAGGCCACAATCGCCTCCCGATTGCCCTATTGTAACGCCTTTTATCTCGATTTTTACCCTTTTTTTGTTTAGACTGCCGCTATGAAAAAAGATCCTTATTCAAACAGCCCAATTAGCAATGATGACATTGACATGTTTCGTCAAAGCATCAGTGGTGCGCGCGTTTTTAAACAAGACACTCACCGCTTTACTAATAAGCCTAAAGTGTCACAAGCAAAGCAGTTTGCCCAGCAAAAAAAGCAACAACAGTCAGAATTCTTCTTTTCGGATGAATATATACCTGATATTGATACCAATGGTACGGTTAATTATGTACAAGATGGCCAAGACCGCTTTTTAGCTAAGCAACTACGCCGTGGTGACTTTGTTCCAGATTTAACCCTAGATTTGCATGGCTTAAATAAAGAGTCTGCAAAAGATGAGCTAGCTGGTTTGATCCACGAATGCAAAAAGAAACATTACTATTGTGCATGCATAATTCATGGCATTGGTGGGCATATACTCAGGCACAAAGTACCGCAGTATTTAGTACAACACCCAGACGTAATTGCAATGCACCAAGCACCGCTTGAATATGGTGGTAAAGGCGCTGTACTTATTTTAATTAATTTACCGCAAAGTGATGAGTTTAGGCGTTAAATAACCACAGCTCTGGTTAAATACTATTTAAGGCGATATTAGTGTCTATTTTTTCAATTATATTTCCGCTGGTATTTATTGTTACTGCTGGTTTTATTAGCACTAAGTCACAATTTTTAGAACAACAACATATAACTGGTATTAGTAAATTTACCTTTTATATTAGTATTCCCGCTTTTTTATTTTTAAATATGGCGCAAGCTAACTTACACAATAGTGTGAGCTTAAATGGCTTTTTAAGTTTTTATATTGCGGTTGTGGGTGTTTTTATAATTGGCGCTTTAATAGACCGATTTTTAATTACTAAGCACAGTGATTATCAACGCCATAGCGTATTTGCTCTTGGCAGTAGCTATTCAAATACCGTACTGGTTGGCTTACCAATAATTATTGCAGCAATTGGCCGTGAAATGATTGGTATAGTATTTATGATTATCACTTTTCATAGTGCATTGTTATTTACTCTCACCTTTTTAGTGAGTGCAAAAAGCGAAAAAAGTGCGTTTTCGTGGCAACAATTTGCCAAAAACATGCTGTTAAACCCTGTGGTACTTAGCATTAGCCTAGGGTTATTGGCTAATGTTTTAGGCCTTACATTGCCACTGGATATTATTAATGGCTTAAATTTACTCTCACAACCCGCTATTGGCTGCGCACTATTTGTGTTGGGAGCTAATTTAGCATTTTATAAAATAAGCCAAAACTGGCAACCCGCGCTAATCGCCACATTATTAAAGCTAGTATTACTGCCCTGCTTAGTATTATTGTTAGGCCGATTTGTGTTTATGCTAGAGGCGCAACTACTCAACGTACTTATATTATTAAGTGCATCGCCTTTAGGTGTTAATGCCTACCTTATTGCTAATCAAATAAAACAGCACCAAGCAACGCTTGCCAGCACTGTGGTTATGTCGACCGTTTTAAGTGGTATAAGCTTTAGCATTTGGTTGTGTCTTTTATTGTAGTTCCTCAACATACTCTGCTGCCCATCAAACAAAACAAGCTTAAAAGTAATCGCTAAGTTCACTGTAGGCATTAGTAATATACTCGATCAGCAGTTTAATTTTTTCTGGCTGATGGCGCGTATACGGATACACAGCATATACCCCTAGTTCACGAGGTTGATACTCAGGTAAAATAGCCACCAGTTCGCCAGTTAGCAAATGCTCATACACACAACAACGTGGTACATAGACAATGCCATAACCCGATAGCGCATTTTGCCTAAGTGCTTGTGCGGTATTAGCCGAAAAGTTTCCTTTAATGGCAATACTAACCTCCTCACCTTGGTGAGTAAAACGCCATTCGCGAGCACCTTTATTTTGATAGGTATAGGCTAAACAGTTATGTCGACTTAGATCGTCTAAGTTGCTTGGTTCGCCAAATTTTTCGATATAATTAGGCGCACAACACACCACCCAACGCGATTTAATAATAGGCTTTGCAATTAAACTTGAATCTGCTAATACGCCGGTTCTAATCGCTAAATCAATGCGTTTATCAACCAAGTCAATAAAGTCATTCTCTAGCCGCATATCAACATTCACATTAGGGTACTTTTCACAAAATTGGCCCACTACTTGCGCTAACAGTAGCTCCCCTGAAATGGTCGGTACGGTCATTTTAATCGAACCACTAATTGCTCCACGGTAGGCACTAACACTATTTAATGCGTCATTTAATTGTAATTCTATTGACTTTGCATGTTGATACAGCGAGCTGCCCGCTTCGGTTAAGCTTAGTTTGCGGGTAGTTCGATATAATAGCTGCACACCTAAATCCTTTTCTAGCCTACTGATTTTTTTAGAAAGAGCCGGGGTCGATATCCCCGCAACCTCTGCTGCTTTATTAAATGATTGTGCGTCAACTACTAATGAAAATAACGTCAGTTCATGGGCATTAGCCATTCATTACACCTTTTTTGGAAACAATTCATTAATTTACAGACTATATATAAACAATAAATTAACTACTAGAGTAACAGCATAAAAATTACTATAAAAAATTAAGCGTGGTTACTCTATGTCGATATACCTGCAAGCCCTGCTTGCTTTTACTCCTATCTTACTTGCCGCTTTATTGCTGATCCCGTTGCAATGGCCAGCAAAGCGTGCCATGCCCGTGGTGTTAATCGTTACTATGGCTATTGCTTATTTTGCCTGGGAAATGTCATTTAACCGTATTTTAGCAAGCAGCCTTCAAGGTATGCTGGTGACAATCTCTGTATTATGGATTATTTTTGGCGCCATTATGTTGCTCAACACATTGCAACACTCTGGTGCGATCAGCACGATTCGCAGTGGTTTTGCCGATATCAGTCCCGATAGGCGGATTCAGGTTATTATTATTGCTTGGTTATTTGGCTCATTTATTGAAGGCGCAACCGGTTTTGGTACACCCGCTGCGATTGCAGCTCCCCTCTTGGTAGCGATGGGCTTTCCTGCTATGGCAGCGATTATGATTGGCATGATGATCCAATCGACACCGGTATCGTTTGGTGCGGTGGGTACGCCGATTATTATTGGTGTTAGTAATGGCTTAGATAAAGCGTTACTCAGTGAACAATTACTGACAAATAACAGTAGCTGGGAGCAATTTTTAGTATTAATAACCTCTGAAGTTGCCATTGGCCATGCCATTACTGGCACTTTAATGCCGTTATTAATGATCTGTATGATGACGCGCTTTTTTGGCAAAAATAACAGCTGGCGCGAGGGCTTTCAAGTGGCTCCTTTTGCTCTATTTGCTGGACTTGCGTTTACCATCCCGTATGCGTTAACCGGTGTTTTTATCGGCCCTGAATTTCCTTCAATAATTGGTGCCTTGGTTGGGCTAGCGATAGTCGTACCGTGCGCGAAAGCTAAGTTTTTAATACCCACTCAGTCATGGGACTTTGCCCCGCGCGAAAAATGGCCAACAACTTGGCTGGGGAATATTGCTTTTAGCGCCCCCACTAAAATCAAAGCCCCTATGTCGTTATTTAGAGCGTGGCTGCCGTATTTGCTAGTGGCGTTATTATTAGTGGCGAGTCGTTTGTCAACAGATTTAAAAGCACTGCTTAATCAATTCTCATTACAATTTAACCTAATTTTAGACGAGCCGGATATTAGCGGCAGTATTGCGCCATTGTATTTACCTGGTGGTATTTTGTTGTTTGTATCATTGCTGACGCTGTTTATTCATAAAATGAAAGTATCTGAAATTACTGATGCCGCTAAAGATGCCTCAAAAGTACTATTCAGTGCAGGCTTTGTGTTAATTTTTACCATTCCTATGGTACGTATTTTAATTAATTCTGGCGTGAACGACGCCGGCTTAGACGCCATGCCTGTTGCTATGGCTAATTTAATTGCGTTAACTTTTGGTGACATCTACCCACTTTTTGCTCCTATGGTGGGCGCCCTAGGCGCGTTTATTGCCGGCTCAAATACCGTGAGTAATATGATGCTTAGCCAGTTTCAATTTGAAGTGGCCAATGCGTTGTCTATTTCCGGCGCGTTATTGGTTGCGTTGCAAGCCATCGGCGCTGCCGCTGGGAATATGATTGCAATTCATAATGTCGTTGCCGCCTCTGCAACGGTGGGTTTACTCAATCAAGAAGGGGCAACCATAAAGCGTACTATCATACCCACATTCTACTACGTACTCACTGCTGGATTACTCGGTTTGATCGCCAGTTACGTCTTTAATATTACCGACCCACTTAACCATTTAGGATAACAAGGATTAGCAATGAGCCAGTTAAATACAATACACCTAAGACACTACCCGACAAACCCAACCCAGGTTTACTTATTCGGCACCTGCCTCAACGATACGCTGTTTCCTGACTCAGGTATTGACGCAATTGAGTTTTTAGAGCGCCAAGGCATTGAGGTTATTTTTCCGCAGGGGCAAAGCTGCTGTGGCCAACCCGCTTATAACTCTGGCTATACCGAGCAAGCCAAAGCGGTGGCGCGTGAGCAAGTGAAGCATTTTGCATTAGATATTCCAATTGTGGTTATTTCTGGTTCTTGTGGCGGTATGATGCGCCATCACTACCAAGAACTACTTAAAGATGAGCCTAACATAAATGCGTTTTGTGACCGTATTTTTGAGTTCACTGAGTTTTTAGTGCATGCATTAAAAATAAAACTAACCGATAGCGGCCCTTATGAACGGGTTGCAATGCATACTTCCTGCGCTGCACGCAGAGAAATGGGCGTGCATATCACCAGCAAAAAATTATTATCCCAGCTCAGCCAAGTCGAGTTAATAACCCATGACTATGAAAGTGAATGCTGCGGCTTTGGTGGCACTTTTGCAGTAAAGCATGGTGATATCTCTAATGCAATGGTGGCCGATAAAAGCGCCAACTTACTAGCCGCCGACGTAGTACGTTATGTCAGTGCTGACTGGGGATGTATGATGAACATTAATGGCGCACTGAGGCATCAAAAAGCGCCATTACAAGGGGAGCATATCGCCAGCTACCTATTAAGTCGCACCACCGCAGGAGGTGAGATATGAGTGAAAAACATATCGATCCACGTCAAGCGACACAAGACGAAAGTAAATATGCCGCTTCAGCGCGTTCTTTCAAAGAAAATGTTAAACGCGACCTAGCTAACGATGAACTGCGCAGTAATTTTCGCGGCGCCATGGATTATCTGGTCGAGAAACGCAAAAATGCTTTTAGCGACCTTGATGAGCTAGAAACACTTAGAGAGCAATGTAAACTAATAAAACAACGTAGTTTAGTAAAGTTACCGATTTTGTTAGAGCTGTTAGAGCAACAACTGACACAAAACGGTATTAAGGTTCATTGGGCCGAAACCTGCTCGCAAGCCAACGAAATTATTAGCGCAATTATTGCTGATAAAGATGGCAAAACGGTGGTTAAAGGCAAGTCGATGGTGTCTGAAGAAACCGCGCTTAACGATCATCTCGAAGCTAATAATATTGAGTGCTTAGAATCTGATATGGGTGAGTACATAGTACAACTCGCTAAACAGCACCCGTCACATATTATTATGCCGGCGATTCACCAAAATAAGCAGCAAGTTGCCGATTTATTTACAAAAAACATCGCCGGTTTTGAGCACACCACCGACGTAGATGCACTCATTCAGCAAGGGAGAAAAGTACTTCGCGATAAATTTTGCCATGCCGATGTGGGTATCACTGGGGTTAATTTTGCCGTTGCCGAGACGGGCACATTATGTTTAGTAGAGAACGAAGGCAATGGCCGTATGTGTACCACAGTGCCCAAGTTACATATTGCCATCACCGGCATAGAAAAAGTGGTTGAAAAGCTTGTTGATATTCCCCCGCTTCTGAGCTTATTAACACGCAGTGCAACCGGCCAAGCGATCTCAACCTATTTTAATATGATTAGTCACCCACGCCAGCTCGGTGAAAAAGATGGCCCAGAAGAGGTACATTTGGTGTTACTCGATAATGGCCGTAGTCAAATGTATAGCGATGAAGAGCTACGTCAAACATTACAGTGTATTCGCTGTGGTGCCTGTATGAACCACTGCCCCGTGTATACTCGTATTGGTGGTCATGCTTATGGCACAGTATACCCTGGGCCTATCGGGAAAATTGTCTCGCCCCACATGCTTGGGCTAGAAGCAACTACTCATCACCCCAACGCCTCGTCGTTATGTGGCGCATGCGGTGATGTATGCCCGGTTAAAATTCCGATCCCTAAATTACTGTTACGACTACGCCAAGAAAGCGTCAAACCAGCATCGCAGCAACCACATATAATGAAAGGCCAAGGCAGTGGTCGTAAAAATAAAGAAGTGTTGATATGGAGTATCTGGTCCATCATTCATCGCTCTCCTTGGCTGTATCAATCGAGCATGTGGCTAGTAACACGGCTACGGTTTTTATTACCCGCGAAACTTGGTCCTTGGACCGAAGCTAGAACAGCGCCAAAACTAGCGTCAAAAACATTGCACCAACGAGTGAAAGAACGTGAAAAAGCAAAGCAGCTAAAGCAACGCAAGGAATCATAATGAGTAATGCACGCAGAAGTATTTTAAACAAGCTGAAACAGCAGATACAAGAAGTAGATTATGACAAACTTCCTCAAGAATACGCTGTTAACTATGCTAAGTTAACCCCGCAGCAATACCTTGAGCAGTTTACTACACAATTAAAAAGTAACCATGCGCAAGTGATAAGCATAGCTCGCAGCGAATTAGCGACACATATTTATATTGAATTGAAAAAACGTAATATTAATCACTTACTATACGGCGAGCAGTGCCAATATACTAATGAGATTGAACAGCTAAACAGCGCGATCACTCTCGAAAAGTATAACTTTGACTTTAGTGAACATAAAGAGCGGTTGTTTGATCAGGTAGCGGCTGGTATTACAGGCTCACGCTGCGCAATTGCGCAAACGGGCACGATTGTGTTGTGGCCTACAGTTGCTGAGCCGCGCACTTTATCGTTAGTGCCCCCTGTACACTTTGTTATTGTGGATAGCCAAACACTCTACCCCACTTTTAGTGAGTTACTTGAAAAGGAGCAGTGGCATAATAAGCTGCCTACTAATGTGGTGTTTATTTCGGGTCCATCAAAAACTGCTGATATTCAACAGACGCTTGCCTATGGCGCACATGGACCCAAAGAGTTAATTGTATTAATCATCTAAGCATTTTAAATTCAAAAGATTAGCAGCTTAATAGCTGCTAATTACTTAACTGCAGCAACAACCGAAATTTCAACAAGCAAGCCATCTCGAGCCATTTTAGCTTCAACACAGGCGCGTGCAGGGGCATAGCCTTCAGGTACCCAGGCATCCCACACCTCGTTCATCTCAGCAAAATACTCCATGCTTTTTACATATATAGTCGCGCTTAGCATATTCTCTTTCGAGCTGCCGGCTTCATCTAGTAAAGTAGCTACTTTATCGAGCATAGTTTGAGTTTGCTCTTTAATATTTTTTTCAGCGTCTGCACAAACTTGTCCACACAGATAAATAATACCGTTATGCTTTACTATGCGGCTCATACGCGCATTAGTTTGAAGGCGTTCAATTGTCATAATTTATATTTTCCAAATTGTTTGGCATTAAACAGTGTCAGGCGCATTTATGTTTTTATATTCGCTGCGCTGGGTTTGCTCATTATAATTAATTACGGCAACTGCACCGGTATTAAAAATAGGCATATGGCCCACACATAACTGATCAACCAAATAACTTACTATGGGCATGTGCGCCACTACTAGCCAAGTATTACACGCAGGATGCGCCGCTATTAACGTTTCGATGTAATCGGCTGCAATTTGCGGTTTACCTTCAGGTATAATGTCTTTGCAGGTTTCGCTAAATTTAAACGTGTTATTTTTAGCAACCCCTTTTGCTGTTTGTTGAGCTCTAATGTAAGGACTAACTAACAGCGCATCGGGTGAATAGTTTTTTGCCAGCCACAGCCCCATTTTTTCAGCTTCAATATGACCCTTTTGGGTTAACTGTCTCGCTGCATCATCGGCCTGCATTGGCGTTGCTTCGCCGTGGCGCATTATTAAGATTGTTTTCATAATAAATCAACCAATTAAAGAATATAAAACAGTAGCCAATTTGCCCGTTCTTCCGCTATATTAACAAGGTAACACTATTTTTTTCTTAAATAGTTCTGTCATGATATTCAGGTAAATCTTATCGCTGTATTTCTCTGTCCTGAAGTTATCATCTGTTGTTAACAAGTAAACATTTAGTTTCAGGAGCATCATTTGAATATCAGTCGCAATGATAACAGAGCCTACCGCGCTCTAACACTGGACAATGGTCTAAAAGTACTCTTAGTGCAAGATAAAGATGCAACAAAAGCCGCTGCGTCTATGGCTGTTAATGCTGGACATTTTGACGACCCTGTTGATAGGCAAGGCTTAGCACACTTTTTAGAGCACATGCTATTTTTAGGCACAGATCAATTTCCTGACTCAGGTAGCTTTAATAATTTTGTATCACAAGCGGGCGGCAATACCAATGCCTGGACCGGAACTGAGCACACTTGCTACTTTTTTGACATTAATAATCAAGAATTTGAACATGCGCTAAAGCAATTTAGCCGGTTTTTTATTGCGCCATTATTAAATGCTGCAGAAACAGAAAAAGAACGTAACGCGATAGAAGCAGAATTTAAATTAAAAATTAAAGACGACGGCCGTCGTATATACCAAGTACATAAAGAAACGGTTAATCCGGCTCACCCTTTTGCTAAATTTTCGGTAGGTAATTTACAAACATTAGCCGACAGAGAGCGCTGCATTAGCGACGAGCTAAGAGACTTTTTTAAGCAGTTTTACCAAGCTCAATACATGACTTTGGTCATATGCGCTAATGAGGAGCTCGACACTCTCCAAGCATGGACAAAACAATACTTTACTGCGGTTTGTGGTAACGCCAAGCAACCAAAACCCGCAATTAGTGCGCCGCTATACCGAGCGCAAGACCTAGGAAAACTGCTGCACATTGAACCTCATAAGCATATGCAAAAGCTTATAGTGAGCTTTGCAATGCCTAATATTGATGACTTTTATCGTCACAAAACAGTGAGCTTTATTGCACACTTACTCGGTTATGAAGGTGCGGGCTCGTTATACTCTATTTTAAAACAGCAAGGCTGGATAAATGCACTTTCTGCCGGAGGTGGTATTAATGGCAGTAATTTTAAAGACTTTAATATTAGTATGGCGCTAACGGATGAAGGTATTGAATACTTTGAAGATATTATTGAAATGATCTTTGAATATATTTGCCTCATTAATAACAATATTGAACAACTGCCGCGCTTATACCAAGATAAAAAGAAGCTATTACAAATTGCCTTCGATAACCAAGAACAATCGCGCTTAATAGACTGGGTAAGTAACTTAAGCATTAATATGCAACATTACGATGAGCCAAACTACTTACAAGGCGACTATTTAATGGAAGGCTTTAAACACGCCACCCATAAAATGGCCATGCAATGGTTAAAGCCACACAATATGCGCTTGGTACTTATTCACCCGGGGGTTGAGCCTCAACATAAAGCCGCTTGGTATAACACACCATACAAGGTTGAAAAAATTTCGACAAGTTGGCTCGATGCACTAAGTAATATTAATAAACCACTCAATGAAATGCGCTTACCCGTTGTTAATCCTTATTTAACCAAAGACGTTGAGCTGTTTGATATAATTAAGCCACAAACAAAACCTGAGCTAATAGTTTCAGAGCCTGGTTTTGATTTTTGGTTTAAACAAGACAACACCTTTCGCGTTGCCAAAGGTCACTTTTACTTGGCAATGGACTCAGACTTTGCAGTAAAAGATGTAAAGCACATGGCACTTACCCGCCTCTTTTCTGATTTATTTATGGATAGCGTTAGCGAGCAATTTTACCCTGCCGAACTTGCAGGACTTAGTTATCACTTAACGTCTCATCAAGGTGGGTTAACACTACATACAGCGGGGCTCTCATCAAGCCAGTTAGAGCTGGTTGATGAGCTCATTGATGCTTTATTTAACGTAGAAATTTGCTCTAAACGTTTTGCCGAGTATAAAAAGCAATTAGTAAGGCATTGGCGTAACAGTAATCAAAATAAGCCCGTAGGTGAGCTATTTAGCATGTTAGGCGCAAAAATAATGCCGTGGAATCCACAGCCAGACGAGTTGGCTGACGCATTAAAAAACACGTGTTTTCAGCAATTTAATGAATTTAGACAAGACTTTTTTAAAGCCCTGCATGTAGAGTCATTTTTACATGGTAACTGGCAACAAGCTGATGCAATTAGTTTTCAGAAAAAAGTAGCCGCGCACTTAAAAAGCGCCGCTGTAATAGCCGATTTAACACGGCCATTATTTGAAATTAACAAAGTAACGCGCTTTGAGTTAACGCTTCCTTGTAATGATCACGCTATGCTTATTTACTATCAAGCACAAACCGACTGTGTAAGTGAAAAAGTAAAAATGATGGCGCTAAATCATCTAATCAATCAAGATTATTTTAACGAACTACGCACCACGCAACAATTAGGCTATTTAGTTGGTGCCGGTTACGCGCCTTTTAACACCCGCGCGGGCATTGTTTTTTATGTGCAATCACCCAAGTTTGAAGCCAAAACAATACTGCAGCGCCATAATAACTTTATTCATGACTATTTAACCAATATCGATAATTTAACCCCACAAGATTGGTTACAACAAAAGCACGGCCTAACCACACATATAGCCGAAGCAGATAAAAACCTGCGACTGCGCTCGCAACGATTATGGTTAGCTATTGGTAATCGCGATCACGAGTTTCATATGCAACAACGCTTGCTTGATGCATTAAATGCATTAACCCTTGCAGATATAAAAGCATACGCGCTAAGCCTTTTTAATGAAAATAGACCTAGGTATGAATTTTTAAGCTCTGCAAAGCCNAATAAAGCGCATAATCANGCCCTTTACTCGCATTCTCTTTGACAGTGAGTAACGCTTGATTTAGATTGTCGTTTGAAAATTAAATGTTATAAAAACAATAAAAATAATGATCACAATAATAATAAAAATAAGCTTACTATTAGCCCTATTAGTTGCCTCGCATAGCCTATATGCCTTAGAGGCAACTTTTAACTTAAATTTAAATACCGTTGCAGTTACGGCAAGCGCAATAATTGTGCTTGTTTTATGCTACATGCTAACGGTTATATATAAACTTAAGCGCTCGCGCTATCAACTTATGCTTTCTGAACAACGCTTAAAAAGCACTGTTGAAGGCAGTGGCGATACCCTTTGGGATTGGAATATAAAAACCGGTAAAGTACTTCGTATTAACGATAAGTACTTAATGGATTCAATATTATCAACAGAGTTTCCACCTAATAAAAGCCTTATTCACCCAAGCGACATTACCCAAGTAGAATATTTACTTAAAAAACACTTTGCTCAGCAAACTCCTTTTTTTGAAGCGACTTATCGGATTAAAGATCATTTTGGCGGCTGGCTCTGGGTACTCGATCGCGGCAAAATAATAGAAAAAGACACCAACCTTAGTCCCTTACGCATGACAGGCACAGTGCGCGACATTTCACAATTAAAGCTAACCGAAGAGCGCTTAAACCTTTTTGCAAAATGCGTTGAATCGCTAACCGACGCCCTGGCTATTTACGATAAAAACTTTAAGTTAGTCGATATTAACCCCAGCTTTTTAACCTTATTTGGTGGCGTGCGCGAGCAGTACCTTAAAAAAGATTTTAATTTGCCCGGCTACGATAAAAGTTACATTAACACCATTAAAAAAACCGTATACCAGCGAGATAGCCTGCAACAAGAAGTTAAATTACGCAATAGTGCACATGTTTTATTACCCATAGAAATTTCGATTGATGAAATTAGAAATGATCAAAACCAAATAACTAACTATGTCGTTGTATACTCTGATTTAACCGAGCGTAAAAAAGCCGAATCGCAACTGCATAACCTCTCCAATAGAGACCGCACCACCAACCTGCCTAACCGTAATTTGTTTTTTACCGACTTACAAAAATTAGGGCAACTAAACTCGCACCATGCTTTGTTAGTTTTCGACTTAGATAACTTTAAAAAAATAAATGACTCTTTAGGGCACCAACTAGGTGACAGCTTATTAGCTAAACTCGCTATGCGGCTAAATAAGCTCACTCGCGAAAATGACGTGTTTTATCGTTTAGGCGGCGATGAGTTTGCACTGGTAATGTCTGATACTAACGACATATATACGATTACCCGCACCGCTAAACAGTTTTTAGCGGCTATTGCTACGCCTTTTAAAATGGCCGGACATGAGCTTGCCATTACCTCAAGCGTTGGCATTGTGTTGTTCCCTGAAGATGGTAATACCCCAGAGCTACTATTAAAAAATGCCGACACAGCTATGTACCACGCTAAAAAGAAAGGTAATAGTTATCTGTTTTTTAATGACACCATGAACCGTGAAGCCGTAAAGCGCCTGCAAATAGAAAACCTAATGCGCTTTGGTTTAAAAGAAAATCATTTTGCCGTGTATTACCAACCAAAAATGAATATTCATACCGGTAAACTTGTGGGAATGGAGGCATTAGTACGCTTTATCACGCCTAAAAAAGGCATTATTAGCCCGGGTGTTTTTATCCCAATAGCAGAAGAAACAGGGCAAATAATAGAAATTGGTGAAGTGGTTTTAAATAAAGCCTGTCGCGATGTAAAAGAGTGGCTTGATGCGGGCTTATTTAATGGCAGAGTTGCTGTGAATTTATCGGCAAAGCAATTTAGTTTACCCGACCTAACAACACGTATTGATGTGATTTTACAAAAAAATGCATTGCCCTCTTACTTTTTAGAGCTAGAAATTACCGAAGGCACGGTAATGGACGACCCTAAAGATGCTATCGCAATAATGTGCTCACTCAGCGCCCGAGGTATTCATTTAGCAATGGACGACTTTGGTACCGGCTACTCTTCGCTGGCCTATTTAAAGCAGTTTCCGCTTAATACGCTTAAAGTTGATAAAGCCTTTATCGATGACATGAAAAACGAGCGCGGCCGCAATATGGTCGACTCAATTGTTACTATTGCCCATAACCTTGACCTACATGTGGTTGCAGAGGGCGTAGAGCAAGCGTCGCAAATAGAAATACTCAAACAATTAAACTGTGAAACAGTACAAGGCTACTATTACTCTAAGCCGCTATCAAAAGATGAGTTTACCGAATTTTTAAAACTCCAGCACAGCAAGTCTGTACCTAGTTTAATTAGCCCGATTAAAAAAGTGGCTGTCACTAATTAAAGTTAAAAAACAGAAATAAAAAATTAAGGACGCCATATGCAAGGGTTAATACCTACACTTCGCAGTAACGCACGGCGATAATGTAAATTAAACAAACACCATGCAACCGGCCCAAGTAAACCCGCTAACAACAGCCAACGCTTAACCGGCATACCCTTTTTAATCGCCTCTAAATACATAATCGCTATAAACACTGCGCTTAATAAAACAAAAATCAAAGCAATACCTAAACCTGTAAAAACAAGCCGCGTATTTTAACCATAAAATGACTATTTTTAAAGCTATGCACTTACTATTTGAATCTAAGCAATAAAAAAAGCCGAACAAGTCGGCTTTTTAATATAAATAATTAGGCGCTTACTTTTCAGCACGGCCCATAAATTTATGCTCTGCAGTATTGATACGAATACGATCGCCTGTAGAAATATGCTCAGGAACTGAAATATTTAACCCTGTAGACATACGCGCCGGCTTTGAGCGTGCACTCGCCGAAGCACCCTTAATAGATGGGTCGGTTTCTTCCACAACCAGTTCAACACTTGATGGCAAATCTAGGCCAACCGGTGCGCCATCTATTACAATAACGTGCACGCCTTGAGTTTCTTCATTTACGAACAAAATCTCTTCGCTAATCGCATCTTTACTTAGGTTATATGGCGTGTAATCTTCGTTATCCATAAACACATACTCGTCACCATCAATGTACGAAAGCATCGCTTCACGACGAGTTAAATCAGCAAGTGTTAACATATCACTGTCTTTAAATGTTTCATCCACTTTGCTGCCCGTTACTACGTCGTATAAACGCATACGGTACAAACTACCACCAGCACGACCTTGTGGAACTGAGCGTACTATATCTTTTACAACTAAAACGCGGCCATTAAAATCAATGGCTGTCCCTTTTTTAACTTCACTCGCCTTTGGCATGAATATATTCCTATTATTTTTGACTCTGAGAAACATACCACGAACTAGATTTTGTTCAACTAAAACTGCTTCAAAACCCCGCTATACCTTGGATTAACTCATAAAATTATGATTTTTACAAAAATACATATAATCAAACATTAAAAAAACTGTTATGGTAGTTTCATCGAGTATGACTTCAAGGAATGGATCATGGACCAACAAACTGTACATGAGTATTTAGTTAACAAACCACTAGTTAAAGTAACCCAACCTTTTTCTAAAGAAGTTGATGTTTACAAGGTAAACCATAAAATGTTTGCCACCCTTGCACTGGGTAATGATGATAATAACGACGCCAATGGCGAGCCTATTTGGTGGTTAAATTTAAAATGTGACCCCGACGAAGCACTAGCATTAAGAGATATGTTTACTGCAGTGATCCCTGGCTATCATATGAATAAACGCCTTTGGAATACCATAATACTAGATGGCACAATCCCGCAAAATGAGATTAAGCGAATGATTGATAATTCATTTGATTTAGTGGTAGATAACATGCCTGAAAAAGATAAAAAAATTATCGCCGCCCATCTTTAAATACTCCATTTTATTTTAAATACGCTTGAAGTACTTCAAGCGTATTTATTACCAATATTTAGCCCCCCTAAAGCTAAATTCAAACATCCTGTTATATACCTCGATGCCAAAACACTTTTCAACACACAGCGTTTACCTTTAAATATCAGCAAGTACAAAAACCCACTTTCAAGCAGTAGACAATACTCTCTAAGGGTATGGTTTATTACTTATTCGAGTGATATTTAGTGAGTTTAATAATTTGAGTGGTTAGTAAACTTTTTAATAGGCTTTCGCTTAAATAATTTAGCCATAAAAAAACCGCATATAAAATGCGGTTTTTATTAGTAAATGCTTATTTACTTATTCTTTAGCACTTGGCGCTGCAGCATCGTCAGTGGCTTGCTCTGCAAGCTCTGACTCAACTGTTGGCTCTGCGCTTGGCTGAGCGGCATAAAACTTAGCACCTGACTCTGCCATTGCTACAAGCGTGTCGCAAGGGGTAAAAATTGCATTGCTACTGCCTAATGTAGACATGTCTGAGCTTATTTTACTTGCGCCTAGTTTATCCATATAGCTAAATGGTCCGCCGAAGAACGGTGGAAAACCAATACCAAAAATAGCACCAATATCACCGTCACGTGGGCTGGCAATAATGCCTTCGTCTAAACAACGAACCGCTTCATTTAGCATTTGTGCGATACAACGTTTGGCAATTTCGCTTTTATTTAAACGTGGAGCTGGGGTAACGTTTAGTAGTTCGTAAACTGACTCATCAACCTTTTTGCCTTTTTTATCGTACTCATAAAAGCCACGACCAGTTTTACGACCAAGGCGTTTTGACTCTATCATACGAGTAAATGCATCGGGTGCTTTAAAACGCTCGCCTAGCTCTTTTTCTAAAATTGGCGCAATTTTAGAACCAATATCAATACCCACTTCATCAAGTAATGCCAGTGGACCTACCGGAAAACCAAACTCAACTAAGGCTGCATCAATTTTTTCAATTGGCTCGCCTGCTAGCATTAAGTTAGCCGCTTCGTTTAAGTAAGGCGCTAAAATACGGTTTACATAAAAGCCGGCGGTATCTTTTACTACAATAGGTGTTTTACCTTGCTTGCGCGCAAAATTTACCACACGAGTAATGGTCTCTTTTGAGGTGCCTGCGTGTGGAATAATTTCTACCAGTGGCATTTTTTCTACTGGTGAAAAATAATGTAAACCAATCACGTTTTCAGGGCGCTGAGCTTGAGCTGCAATTTGCGAAATAGGTAATGACGAGGTATTACTTGCAAAAATAGTATTTTCTTGGCATTCACGCTCTATATCAGCAACCATGCCTTGTTTAAGCTCAAGATCTTCAAATACCGCTTCAATTACTAAATCTATATTTTTAAAACCGCTGTAATCGGTAGCGCCTGTAATACGGCTCATTGTTAGCTGCATATCGGCTTTAGACATAATGCGGCGCTTTAAGCGCTTATCTAAAATTTTATAGGTGTAGCTCATTGCATTACTAATGCCCTGCTCTGCTACATCTTTAATACGTACCGGTACTTTAGCTTTAACGGCACTTACGTGCGCAATACCTGCGCCCATTAGTCCGCCACCTAACACTGCGGTTTTGTTAATTGCTGGTGCGTCGCCGTTGCGCCAGTCTTTTTTCATTTCTGTGGTTGCAAAAAATACACTGCGCAGCGCTTTTGATTCGTCGCTCATTACCAGCGTTGCAAAGCTTTCCGCTTCGGTTTTATACGCTTTTAGCTTATCGAGCTCTACGCTTGCACGTACTGCTTTAATAATTAAAAGTGGCGCAGGGTAATGTCCGCCCGTTTGTTTAATGACGTTTTCTTTTGCTTTTTTAAAGATAAAGTTACGGCCAAACGGGTTTGATTCTAGCAGCTTGCTCACGGTGTCGAGTTTTGGCTCTTTAGCTGGTGCTTTGCCTTTAGCGGCAAATTCTTTCGCTACTTTTAATAGCACGCTATGTGGTACGCAATCATCTAATACACCGGCTTTTTTAGCTTGCTTTGCACGAATTTGCTTACCAGTTAGCATCCATTCTAAGCCTTTTTGAATGCCAATTATTTTAGTTAAACGCTGAGTACCGCCACCGCCAGGTAATAAACCTAACTGCACTTCTGGCAAACCAATTATGGTAATACCACTGTCGGTGCCTATGCGATAATCACAGGCTAATGCAAACTCTAACCCACCACCTAAAGCAGCGCCATGAATAGCACTAACCGTAGTGAAAGGTAAGTTTTCCATGTCAAAAAATGCATGGTGACATAACTCGCTAATAGCTAAAGCATCTTCACGCTTTTGCACACTATCAAGCATTTTAACGTCAGCGCCAGCAATAAAGTTATCACTTTTACCACTAATAAATACCATGCCTTTTACAGACTGCTGTTTAGCTTCGGCTAGTAAGGCTTTTAAATCATCGGCAAAACTACTGCGCAGGGTATTCATTTTTTCGCCCTGCACATCTATAGTTACTACGGCGATTTTATTTTCATCAACCGTTAAATTAAATACTGAATCTGACATTACGCACTCTCCAATACAAAAGCTGCACCTAAACCACCTGCAGCACAGGCTGTTGTTAATGCTAAACCGCCACCACGACGCTTAAGCTCGTATAAGCTTTGCGTAATTAAGCGAGCACCGGTTGCTGCAAATGGATGTCCATAAGCAAGCGATCCGCCTAATACGTTAAACTTATCCATGTTAATTTCGCCAATCGCTTTGCTGCGACCTAAGTGCTCTTGCGCAAACTTATCTGAGGCAAACATTTTCATGTTGGCGAGTGTTTGCGATGCAAACGCTTCGTGCATTTCTATTAAGTCTAGGTCGGCAAGGGTAATACCCGCTCTATCTAGTGCGATAGGCGTGGCATGAGCTGGACCCATAAGCATATCTTTTTCAACACCAATGGCTGAAAACGCAAAACTGCGTACATAACCAAGGATTTCGTAACCCAGTGCTTTTGCTTTGCTTTCGCTCATCATTAATACCGCAGCTGCACCGTCGGTTAATGGGGTGGCGTTTGCTGCAGTTACTGTACCGTGTTGGCGGTCAAATACTGGCTTAAGCTTAGCGTAGCCTTCAACCGTTGAGTTTTTACGAATGTTGTTATCTTCTTCAATAAAGCTTTTATATGGCGGTAAGTGCGCCGTCATTACTTCATCTTTTAATTTTCCATCTGCCCATGCTTGGGTTGCTAATGAATGCGAGCGATGCGCTAATGCATCTTGATCTTCACGGCTAATGTTATGTGTTTTAGCCATTTGCTCAGCAGTTTGCCCCATTGAAAGGCCTGTTGAGTACTCTGCAACTGCAGGAGGCACTGGCAATAGATCTTTTAAACGCAACTTTGAAAATATTTTTAAGCGCTGACCTAAAGTACGCGCTTTATTTAAATCAACTAAACTGCCAGCTAATTTTTTGCTCACGCCAATGGGTAGTACCGATGAAGAATCGGCGCCACCAGCAATACCTACAGTAACAGAGCCGGCCATAATAGACTCAGCAACGTTGGCAATAGCCTGAAAACTAGTCGCACAGGCACGTGATACTGAATACGCATCAACCGATACCGGCATGCCAGTACCTAATACAATTTCGCGTGCTATATTTGGTGCCTCTGGCATTTGTACTACCTGACCAAATACAAGTTGATCAATTTCTGACTTGTTGAAATTTAATCGCTCAAGCATTTCGTTAACCACAAGTTTACCCATATCAAGTGCAGGTACATGGTGGAACGCTGTTGCTTGCTTGGCAAAAGGTGTACGTAGGCCGCTAACTATGGCTATACGATCGCCTTTTGGTGTTTTAAGTATGTTTTGCTCAGACATTAATTATGCTCCCGCTGACAGGTCTGACCTGTTTGTTTTACTCGATTCTAAACAACCCGTGTACTAAAGCCAATAGATAAACTGAAATTTATCGATTAGTAGGCAAATAAAATTCTCTAAGACCTACTATATAAGTACTACAATAGGCTTTTTTAGACGCATTTACAAAGTTTTGTGATAGGCTAAAAGTCGTTAATAAATAACGAACTATTTTTAAAAATACAGTCTAACTCTTGAGTTATCCAATTTTAAACCTTATAACTAGGTCAGTATTTCGTACCCAAATAACTTTGGTATTATTCCAGCTGACGAGGACAGTCTATTTATTATGGCAGCTAACGCATTTTCACAATTAAAAACGTACTTAGATACACAAATTATTGGCCAGCCAGAGCTTACTCAAGCGCTACTTATTACCATTTTAGCTGACGGCCACTTATTAGTAGAAGGCCCTCCTGGCCTTGCAAAAACGCGCGCCGTAAACGCCTTAGCTAAAGGCATTGAAGGCTCGTTTCAGCGGGTGCAATTTACGCCCGACTTGCTCCCTGCCGATATTACTGGTACTGATATTTATCGTCAGCAAACCAGTGAGTTTGTATTTGAAAAAGGCCCACTGTTTCATAATCTTATTTTAGCTGATGAAATAAACCGTGCCCCAGCTAAAGTACAATCAGCCTTATTAGAAGCCATGGCAGAGCGCCAAGTAACTGTGGGTAAAAATACTTATCCGCTAAGTGACTTATTTTTAGTAATGGCCACACAAAACCCGCTGGAGCAAGAAGGCACTTACCCGCTACCTGAAGCGCAGCTTGACCGTTTTTTACTGCATTTGAGTATAGGTTACCCCGGCGCAGAGCACGAATTAGACATACTGCGTTTAACCCGAGGCGAAGCATTAAACGAGCAACCAGCAGTAATGCAAAAAATTAGTCAAAGCGATTTATTTGCCGCTCGTAAAGCTATTTTAGGCCTTTATTTAGCACCACCACTTGAGCAGTATTTAGTACAGCTTATTATAGCTACCCGTGAAGGCGCTAAGTTAGATGCACAACTAGGTAGCTGGATTGAGTTTGGTGCCAGCCCACGTGCCACTATTGCTCTTGATAAATGTGCCCGTGCGCATGCTTGGTTGCAAGGCCGCGATTTTGTAGCGCCCGACGATATTCAGGCAGTAGTACATAATGTATTGCGCCATCGTATTATTTTAAGTTACGAAGCCCAAGCCGATGGCATTACTAAAGATCAGGTAATTAGCCGTATTGTTGAACTTGTAGCCGTACCGTAACTTATGCAAACACCATTAGATCCCCAAGCATGGCTTGCACAAAGCCATAGCCACGGTGTTAATTTAGCACTTAAAGAGCTGATGTATTACAAAGCCAAAGCGCAATTGCTAGAGCTGGCTCCTAAAGTAAAAATTAAAAACACCTTAACCGGGCAATACCTTGCGCCGCATAAAGGCCGTGGTATGGAGTTTGCCGAAGTACGTCACTATCAACAAGGCGACGATATTCGCTCTATTGATTGGCGTGTAACTGCGCGCACTGGCGAAACACACACTAAGCTTTTTCAAGAAGAGAAAGAGCGCCCAGTGTTTATTTTTACTGATTTTTCAAACTCGATGCTATTTGGCTCGCAGTTGTTATTAAAATCGGTGCAAGCCGCGCACATTAGCGCATTAGTTGCTTGGTCGGCCTGCCAACGTGGTGACCGTATTGGTGGCATTGTATTTAATCAGCACTCTCATTTAGAGCTCAAGCCCAGCGCCCGTGAAAAAGCGGTATTAAAGCTGTGTCATAATTTGTGTGATAGCCACCAGCAAGCCCTTAACGCAATTGACGAGCAAGCCACTAACAACTTTAGCGATAACTTAAAGCGCCTTAACCATTTGGCTAAACCCGGTAGTTTAGTGTATTTAATTTCTGACTTTAATGCCCTAGACGACGCCAGCTTTAAACAACTCGAAATACTGAGCCGTCACTGCGAGCTAATTGGTTGCCACATAAGCGATCCATTTGAGCATCAGTTACCGGCATTTAAACAAGCCGTTACAGTAAGCGCCAATGGCCAAGACTTTGCCCTACCACTTATGGATAGCAGTTTTAGAGCGCGCTTTGCTAAAAATGCCGAACAGGCATTTAGCACACGCTTTAATCGCTTAACTAAATCGGGTCTTAATTTAATATCATTCAATGCAGCCACACCGCTTGAGCTGCAATTAGTGAGAAAATAACCATGCAAACGTCTCCACTTGATGGCCTACACGACATAATAGCGCCAAGCCAAGTAAATTGGTGGCCACTTGCCCCTGCTTGGTGGGTTATTATTGCCGTTTTGTTATTGCTGCTAAGCGCCGCAATTTATATGGCTTATAAGCGTTATAAATTTAAACAACCACAACGCTTCGCGGTTAATTTAAGCCAACAGCACACTGATCCTCAGCAATTACATATTATTTTAAAACGCTTAGTCATTGCCTATTATGATAAACGCCTTGCTACGCAATCTACCAAGCAGTGGTGTAATACGCTTAATACACTAACCGGATTAAGTTTTAGTGAACAAGAAATTCTCAGTGTTTATAATCTTGAGCAAAACAATAGCGCGCTAGAAAATAAGTTTCGCCAAGCAATTAAGCAATTTAAGTTAAAGGAAGTGGTTAATGTTTGAATTTAGCTGGCCATGGCTGTTTATTTTACTCCCCCTGCCTTTATTACTATTGTTACTAAAACCGGCTGTAAACAATGCGCACACTCGACTGCGGATCCCAAGCTTTGCCAAACATAACTTAACCAGCCAAAGCGTTGAAGCTCATGCACGGCGCTTAACCCCGTTCGAGTGGGTTATATGGCTATTACTGGTAATAGCTGCGGCAAACCCTACTTGGTTAGATGATCCTATTTCAATGCCAAACGAAGGCCGCGATATAATGCTGGCGGTTGATTTATCAGGCTCTATGACCGAGCAAGACATGGCTTACAATGGCCAATATGTTGACCGCTTAACTATGGTTAAAGCGGTATTAACTGATTTTATAGAGCAGCGCCAAGGCGACAGGCTCGGCCTTATTTTATTTGGCGACACCGCCTTTTTACAAACCCCCCTTACGCGTGATGTAAAAACCGTAAGTAAAATGCTTTCTGAGGCACAAATTGGTTTAGTTGGCCGCGCCACTGCCATTGGCGATGCTTTAGGGTTGTCGGTAAAACGTTTTGCAAACAAAGATAAAAGCAATCGTATTGTGGTGCTGCTAACCGACGGGCAAAACACTGCGGGTAATTTAAAACCCGAAGAAGCCCTACTGCTTGCCCGCGATGCTGGTATAAAAGTGTATACCATTGGCGTTGGCTCAGATAATCCTCGTGGGTTTAGTTTATTTAATATGGGCGGTATGAGCGGCGACACAATAGATGAAGGGTTATTAAAACGCATAGCCGAGCAAACTGGCGGCTTGTACTTTAGAGCTAAAGATGTAGCCGGTTTACAGCAAATTTATGCCGAACTAGACAAATTAGAGCCCATTAGTGTAGATGAGCAAACCTTTCGCCCGCAAAGCTCATTATTTTACTTGCCGTTATTAATCGCTATTTTATTAATTAGCTTAAAAGTAATGTTAACAACCCTGCGCGCAATAAAGGAGCCTAACTAATGGATTTTGAATTTATTCGCCCTGCTATTTTGTGGTTACTCATACCCGCAGTTGGGTTATTTTTTGTTGCCTTAATTAAGCGCAAAAAAGCCACCAATGAGCAGCTAATTGCACCGCATTTAGCACAGTTTATTATGAGCGACGCAAGCACTAAAACTAACCAGCCACTTTGGTTACTAGCGCTATTTTGCAGCTTAGGGATTATATTTAGTGCCGGCCCCAGCTTTGAAGAAAAGCAAGTACCTGTGTTTCAAAGCAAAAACGCTCGCGTTATTGTTATGGACATGTCGTACTCTATGTACAGCACAGATATTTTACCAAATAGATTAATGCAGGCGCGTTTTAAAGCCCTCGATATGATTGATTTATTTAAAGAAGGCGACACAGCGCTAGTAGCCTATGCAGGCAGTGCTTATACCATTTCACCGCTAACCAACGACGCCACTACACTTGAAAACCTAATACCTAGCTTAAGCCCAGAAATAATGCCCGACAAAGGCTCTAATGTTTTAGCTGGCCTTGATATAGCAAAAGAGCTATTAGGACAAGCCGGTTACCTAGATGGCGATATTATTTTAATAACCGACGGCATTGATCAGCAAGAGCAAAGTGAGGTGAGCACTTTTACTAAAAACACCCAATACCGATTAAATATTTACGGTGTAGGCACCGCCCAAGGTGCGCCAATTAAACTACCCGAAGGCGGATTTTTAAAAGACCACTACGGGCAAATTGTAGTGCCGACTATTAATACCAGCCAGCTAAAAAGTTTAGCTACAAACAGCGGCGGTAAATTTGCTAGTTATCAGCCAAGTAGCGCCGACATTGCTGTTTTTGCACCTAGCGCTAATGGTGAGTTGCTAAAAGATGAAAAACAAAATCATGCGCTTTGGCGTATAGACGCCGGTATTTATGGCTTGTTACTGCTACTACCTTTAAGCCTTTATTTATTTAGACGTGCGGCTTTGCTGAGTGTGTTTTTAGTGTTTAGCTTTTTACCACAACAAAATGCCTATGCCGTAGAGCTGCCCACTGTTTTAAAGAATACCGACCAACGAGCGCTTGATGCTTATAACAATAAAGATTATGAGCAAGCAATAACAGCCCAATCGAGCCAATTAAAAGGCGCTGCGCTTTATCAGCAAGGGAACTTTGAGGCCGCGGTTAATCAATTTAGTGATGATAAATCGGCAACCGGTTTTTATAACTTTGGTAACGCACTTGCTAAAGCGGGCAAGCTAGAGGAAGCAATTAATGCTTACCAACAAGCTCAAGCATTACACCCTAACTTTACACAAGCCGCAGACAACCAAGCACTGGTTGAGCAATTACTGAATCAGCAGCAAGAGCAACAAAACCAAGACGGCGGCGAATCACAAGACGGGCAAAAAAGTGATGAGCAAAACCAGCAACAAGATTCTGATGAAACCAAGCAAGATCAGCAAAAAAATTCTGAGCAAGGCGAAGCCCAAAGTGACAGTGAAAAAAACAGTGACGATAAATCGGATAAAGACTCTGAGCAAGCACAAGAGCAAGCTGATCAACAAAATAAACCTGACATGCAAGCTGAGCCGCAAAACGAGCAAAGTGAAAATCAACCAGCCGAACAGCCAAATGATAACGCTGAGCAACAAAGTGAGCCACAGGCTGCAAACGAACCTGCGCCCGACGAGCAACAACAAACTGCCGAGCAACAAGCGCAAGCAGTACAAGCCAGTGAGCTGACTAACGAAGAAAAAGAACAAGCACAGCAGCTTAATCAGTTACTGCGAAAAGTGCCCGACGATCCCGCTATTTTATTACGGAACAAAATGCAATTAGAAGCCCAAAAAAGACAATATCAACGTCGCCCCACAGGAGTAGAAAAGTCATGGTAATGCGATTATTTTGCTGTTTATTGCTATTAAGTGCGATGCCATTGATGGCTGCCACCAAACTCGAAGCCAGTGTAAATAAAAACCCGGTGTTAGCGGGTGAGTTTTTTATTCTTAATATTACAGTAGACGACACAATTAAAGATGAACAACCCGATACCTCAATGCTGTTAAAAAGCTTTGTGGTTGGCCCTACTAGCTTAAGTACCCGCACCAATATTATAAATGGCAGTATGAACAAGCAAACCACCTGGTCGGTTAAACTAATGACCCGCCGTGAAGGTGAATACACTATACCGTCGTTTACTGTTGCAGGGCTTAGCTCGCAGCCTATTACTTTAAAAGTAGCCAAGCGCGCAGCTGATGCCGATAAAAATAACGATATATTTTTAAAAACATCGCTCTCAAGTAAATCTTTGTTTGTACAAGAAGCCGGTGTTTATACGCTTAAACTTTATTTAGCCAAAGAGCTACTCGACGGCAGTTTAGGCACGCCTAGCATGGAAAATGCACAACTTAGCCAACTAGGTAAACAAACGGAAGATTATGAACTGGTTGACGGTAAACGTTACTTAGTAATTACCCGAGAGTATTTAATTCAGCCGCAAAAAAGTGGTGACTACACTATTGCCGGCCCAGCTTTTCAAGGCCGTGTGCAACAAAATTACCGCCAGTTAGAAGTATCGGCACTTGGCAATGATCAGCAAATAGAAATAAAGCCTATTCCAAGTAATTACAATGGCGCTTGGCTGCCTAGTGAGTTAGTAAGTTTAGATGAGCAATGGCAACCAGAGGATAATACTGTTGAGGTAGGCACTCCTATCACACGCACAATTACCTTAACGGCACTTGGTGTAACCAAAGAACAACTCCCCGAAATATCAATGCCCGATATTACAGGGATCCGTAGCTACCCAGATCAAAAAGAAAATAACAATGCGGTGCGTAATGGCCGTGTAGTATCGCAGCAAATTGCCTCTTATGCTTTGTTACCACAAACACCCGGCACTTATACGCTGCCCGAAATAAAACTGCCTTGGTATAACACTAAAATAAATCGTATTAGCTTTGCCACTTTACCAGAGCGCACTATTACTGTGATCCCTAGTAGCAATGCTGCTAATCCTGTGGTTATAAATGATTCGCAAAATACCAATAACCAAGCAGCAGGACAAAATAGTATAGATGCAACTAATCCGCTGCAAGTACAAAGCTCAACACCATTATGGTTAATAATTGTTGCTGTACTGGGCTATTTATTATGGATTGTGACTGCAATTTTTTATTGGTTAAGCCGTTCTACTCATAATGCGCATGTAGCAACTACAACTGACAAAACACCCGCGCTGCCTAGTTTGAAAAACTTATTACATGCAGCAAATAAAAACGATGCAAAAATGTTTTATAGCGCATTAAATATATATGCAAAAACAGTAACTAAGCAAAATATGGGCGCTATTGATACTTTATGCCGTGCTATTAATGATGCAGAACTAACTAATAACGTGATGCAGTTACAAACACAATTATACAGTAATAAAAAAACAACCAGCGATCTTACAGCTATAGTTAAATTACTTAAAAAGTATCAGGCTCAAACATTAAAGTCGCAACAAGCTGTATTAAAAGACCTTTACCATTAAATTTTAATGCGTATAGGCCTTTTATTACATTAAATAATATTTAACTAAAAAAAGAACTTATGTTTGGAAATAAAAAATCGAATAATCAGGTCTTAATTGATATGGCACAAAAGCAAAAGCGCTACGAAGCCTTGGTTCATGTTTACCATAAAGAGCTTTACCGCTTTGCCTATTGGTTATGCCGTGATCCACACATTGCCGATGACTTAGTACAAGAAACATTTTTGCGTGCCTGGCGCTCGCTCGACTCTTTACTGGATCAAAAAGCAGCAAAGTCGTGGTTACTTACGATTTTACGTCGCGAAAACGCGCGACGATTTGAGCGCAAACAATTTGATTATAGCGATATAGAAGATGAATTATTGGTTGATGAAAGCAGCCACTCTTTAGACGATGAAATGGAGCAAACTGTTATTCAGCGCCAAATTGCACTCTTGCCTGATGAATACAAAGAGCCGTTATTACTGCAAGTAGTAATGGGCTGCTCAGGCGAAGAAATTGCGAATATACTCGATTTAAATAAAAACACGGTAATGACACGTCTATACCGTGCTAGAAACCAACTTAAAGAGGCTTTAAGCCGTGATGATGAGCAACTTAAAGGGGCATCAAAATAATGGATGAGCTTGAGTTTCGTCGCCGCACTATTGCGCAGCCAAACGATATTGACAATGAGCTTACCGAGTTTGCTAAAGACAACTCAGAGCGACAACGGTTTATTAACGACATGAAAGATTTCGATAAATATTTACAAAGTGCAGCTAATGACGTTCCGGTACCTGAAAACCTAGCCGAGCGAATTCTTTTAAACACCTCTTTAAAAGAAAAAGCACAGCAACAAGCGCAAATACCGGCTAATAAAAACGTTATTGCATCGCGATCGCGCTTTAAGTTTGACCGAGTACATTTAGCCCTAGCCGCTTCGTTTGTTGTTACTATAAGTGCATTCTTTTTTAGTTCTGAGCAAAATACCTATGGCGCAGGTGAGCATGCTTTAGCCCACGTTTATCACGAAATAAATTCTCTCGATAAAACACAAGCAATTAGCCTGCAAAGCGTGAATGAAAAGCTCGCCTTACTTGGCGGACAATTAAGTGAGCTACCCGGTAAAATTACTTACGCTATGTTTTGTGACTTTAAAGGGGAGAAAGGCATACATTTAGTGTTTGAATCTGACTTTGGCCCTATGACGGTATTTATTGTGCCGACTAAAAATAAAGTGTTTGAAATGGGCTCTGATGACTTTCATGATGACAGATTTGAAGGCCATATTAATAGAGGCCAACAAGCCGATACCGTATTAATTGCCAGCTTAGGTGCGCCGGTGAATATGTATAATGAACGTGTTTCTGGCGCTATTCGCTGGCTGTAACCTTGTAGCTTCTCGCACCGCTTAGACCTGCTAAGCGGTGTGCTTAATGTTTAGTAATTTACTCCTGCCCCTTAAATATTACCAACCAGCCAACTGATTTTTAAAGTAAATAATATTTCTATAGGTATAATCGACACTTTATTTTATTTAAGGATTTTCATGAAGAATTTTGTCGTTATTTTATCTTTGTTGGCCTTGCTAATGACTGCAAGCTTTGATGCACAAGCACGTAAAAAGTTTGGTAGTAGCAAACGTGGTAAAACTCCAGCTACGCAACAAACCGCACAAAAGCAACAAACAGATACCAAGGCAGTTGCGCCTGCGGCAAAGCCAGCATCTAATAAAAAAGGCATTATGGCGGGTGTATTTGGTGGGCTGCTTGCTGGTGGCTTAATTGCTGCTATGTTAGGTGGTGATTTTGAAGGGTTTCAGCTGTTAGAGATGATTTTACTTGCGGGTGCAGCCTTTATAATATTTAAACTTGTTCGTGGCTTTATGCGCGCAAGGCAGTCGCCTCAACTGGCCAGTGCTGGCATGTCACAAAATGCATTTAAACAAGCACCTATTGAGCATGAACAAACAACAAGTACAGGATTTGCTAATAATACTGCACACGGCGACGATGTGCCTTTTAACTTACCGCCTGGCTTTGATACAAACGGCTTTTTACAAGGTGCTCGTGAGCATTACCACACACTACAAAATGCGTGGAACGAAGCTGATTATCACACTATGGCTGAGTATTTAAGCCCTGAATTAGTGGCCGAATTTAAAGCAGAGCGCGAAGCAATTACAAGCGTAGCTACTGAAGTGATGTTTATAGATGCAGAATTAGTACGCGCAGATACGTTGACTGACAAATGGCAAGTAAGCGTACGCTTTAAAGGTAAGTATCGCGATTTAGCAGATAAACAAGAACAACCTATTTTAGAAATTTGGCATTTAGAGCGTTTAACGCTTACTGATGCACCTTGGCTGATTGTTGGCGTTGAAGATTTAATAGACGCATAGGCTCTAAATACGAGGCAAAAATAAACCGCACTAACCTAAGGTTGTGCGGTTTTTTAGTTAAATAATTTAACTAACCTGAGCTCCGGATAATAAACTTATCTCAAGCAGCTGTTTTCAGCGCTAACTGCGTTGAATTTACTTGCAATAGGCCAGCTATTGACGCGTAAA
>LV_Brine_h2_0102DRAFT_1000052_pt1 | contig 40496 bp, 64 predicted proteins | sample LakVidmifraction_3_FD_10600 | JGI IMG/M metagenome (IMG submission 10600)
TCTTAATGTATTATGTCGATGGAATTTATTTAAAGGATTTTAAAAGTCGAGGTAAACTGTTAAAAATGATTTCTGAAAAGTGGGGTTTTTCTTTTTCTGATACCCCTGTAACTGCGATTGAGAAAGTCCAGTATCTTAGTTCTTTAAATAATAAAGAAGTAGCTTACAGTTCGATTATGATAACTAAGCTATCCAATGGTGTACTGAAGCCTAAGCCGTTTTATTTGTCGAACAGAATTAATAATAATATATCCGAGGGTCTTTATAGAGATGCTCTTAAAAATATGTTTGTGTATGATTAACAGGAAGTTTCCAGATTTAAACAGAAAACCTAAGAAGGTAAATAAGATTACGGAAGAATCGGATATGCCGAATGCTATTCTACTTATTGAACAGCTTTTGACAGAAGGTTTTTTTGATAATCTTTTCATTGACAATATAGGTTGCACTTTTGATTTTGGTGTTTTTCACCTCAAAACAAAACTTCAGATGCTTAAGAGAAGTGAATCAGATTATAATATGTATTGCACTATAATTCAAGATTTTGTGAAAAGAGAGCTTAGAATCATAGTTTTCAGAAAGAAATACGGAGATGATAGAGATTTTAAACCGACCAGTAAAAATCCAAACAATATATCCGAAGGTCTGTACCGAGAAGTTCTATTCAAAATGGGAAACAAAGATGCTTACTTTTAAGTTATTTTAATTCATTACCGACACAGAACCGACACAGAACAGACAGTTAAATCATTCAACAACAATAACTTAACCACCTCCAACCGACACAGAACCGACACAGAAAATACAGTTAGAGGATAATTAGTAGAGTGTTTTATAATTTTATTAGAATTTAAGTTATTTTAAACGATAACTTAATGTTTGTCTTAATTAATTACATACAACTCAAAAAATAAATGAAAATAATTAATGTTATTGTTAGCGATAACATAATTATTGCTATATTTGACGTAACGAAAGAAAATTATAAATTGTTTGACGTAACGAAAGAAAGAAAAAGAAAAAAGAATACCACTAGTGGTACAAAACAAGACAAAAAATAAAAAAAAATGGAAGATTTAGAATTAAGTCAATTTGAAATTGATGGGAGAATTGATTGTGATGGAGACTGCGAAATTAGAATTATTGGAATGGGACACACATACCTCAACAAAAAAGAAATACAACAAGTGATTGACCATTTAACTTTATTGTTGAAATCATGAATTACATTCAACTTAAGGAATCAGTTATTAGGCTAAATACTTGTTTAAAGATTTTACCCGAAGAAGATAAAGCAATTGTAAAAAAACTAATTAATAAATACAATAAACAAATAAAAGTATTTGCAAATGTAGATTTTACAAATCAATTTTTCACAAGTCCTGAAAATCGTTCAATTGCTACTCTTGTAGGTGCATTTAAAAAACGAAAGATTAAACCATTTGAAGATGAAATTGAAAGAATAGAGGAAAATATCGCAGAAATAACGGGTTTTCACGCTGTTATTTTAGAGAATAGAAGTATTTACGATAGACTATCTTTAATTTATGATGAAAGATATTCAGACAGGTGTTTGAATTGGCGTGATTTTATAAAAGATTCAAATGTTTGGAAAAACTCCGACCAGAAATATACCAAGTTTTATAAAATCTATGAAAAAAAATTAGCTGAAAGCGTAGAATACAAAGAAGCAGAAGAAAAATTGGAGCAAAGAAACGAACTATTGGAAAATTTTGACATTAGTGTAGAAACAAAAAATTATATTGCAATGAGAAAGTTAATAACACAAAAATCTCTATACATTGCAACTTTTAAAACAATTATGAACGAAGCAGAACTACAATTTCTAAATTATGAAGCCAGTATAGAGTTGAGAAATGCAGAATAAAATAACAATAAAATAACATGAAAGTAAGATACATAGGAGATACTGATGAATTGTTAACGAAAGGTAAGAAGTACAAAGTTTTGGCAGACATGTATAACAGCTATCAGCTTATAGACAACAATGGGTACACAAACAATTACTCAAAAAACTACTTTGAAATAGTCAAATCCAAACAACTGAAAGTGGGAGATGTATTGTTAGCTAAGGATTTGAATGATTGGTGTAAGGCTGGTAAAAATTATTACACTGGTGTTTGGGGAAATTCAATCGGGAGTTTTTTTGGTGACCGAACAATAAAAGAAATCGAAATAAAAGACGGACACAAAGCTTTTTTAATTTCAAATACGAATGGCGCTTGGATTAAGGCTAAAGGTTACCGTAAATTTTGTAAGAGAAACGAGAATGTCGCTAAGGTAAACGATTTAGAATTGAAATATTTAGAATTGAAAGAAGCAATTGAAATACTGAAACACTTTCAACAATGGAGAGTCGGAGGTGTTGAACACTTCGCTTATAGCGGTAATCAGTTGACCGAAGCAATTAATTTAATAATCGAAGAAAATGAAAAATAAAATTTACAAAGTTAGAATTGAAAATGCTGATGGAACAGTAACCATTGAAATGACAAAGTGCAAAAACGAATATAAAAAAATATTATTAAAACTTAAAAAATAAGTTATTATGAAAAGAATATTAGAATTAATTACGAACTCATTTAAAAGGTATTACAGCATAAACTTGATAAGCAAAGAAGGGGAGCTGAGAGGTTGTCAGGTCGCTTCTGTTTGGTTTTGGATTAGTCCGATTCAAGTTCATTCTGAAATGAATAAAATTAGCAATGGAGCTTATTATTTTGTAGACTTTAAACGTGTAAAATAAAGATGAACAAATCAAGACTAGTGGTTTCATTCCTAAAATATTGGGGTATGTGTAGAATTTATATCCCTAATAGTTCCAATTGCAAACAAAACAGAATTAAAAAGATGTTAAACGGATGGCATTCACCATCAAGTCAAATAAACAACGAAAATGATTGAAGTTAAATTAATTTATTTAGGAGTATTAATTGCCACAATTTCGCTTATGTATGTTTTAATAATCGTAATTGAAAAAATAAGCAATTTAAAAAAAGAAAATGTGTCCAGTAAAAAAGCGAGATGCAATTTTAGGAATTTAATGAACGAAATATAACGGTAGTATGAAGGTAAACCATTAAAAAAAAAGTATGATAATAGTAGCGAGAGAAGAGAGCCAAGGTTGGATAACTAAGGGGAGAGAATATGAGGTAATAAGAGAAACGAAAAGCCTTTATATTATCTTAGATGATTCTGAAGAAGAGTGTGATTTTCCAAAATCAATATTTGATATAGTGCCTGAAACAGCAATAGAGCCAATTTTCAAAGTAGGTGATAAAGTGTTTAATCATCATTTTGGATGGTTAACTATTCATATTTTGAGAGCTGAAACCTGTGATTGTATAGATTCAAAAGGTATAAAGGATTCCTTTCTGTTTAGAGAATTGTCATTTACTGAATATACCTCGCAAGGATTCTCACAGGAAAGACCAATCCCCCCACCAAATATAGGTGAATTGTGTTTGTTTAGTAGCGACAATAAAACGTGGGTTATTGACAAATTTCAAGGAATTAGCAAGTATGAAAAATATCCATTCAAAGCTATAAATGTAAATTTCAAATATTGTAAAAGAATTAAATTTTTATGAAAGAGTTAAAAGTGAATCAGACTGAAATATCAGTAAAAACAATCAAAGAAATTAATCATTATCGTAAAAGATAACAAAATTATAGTTACTTTTAACAAACTTATGTAAAAAAACAAATATGAAAACGTATCACATAGTATATTTCCCAACAGCTGAATGCAGAGTTTCAACTGGAGTAAACATTGAATCAGAATCAATGATTGAAGCTTTAGCTTCTTTTGTTAGGGATTATGATTTAGACCCATTTAGTATAGTTTTAAAAACAGAATCTTTATACGAGAAAAAAAATTAAAGATATGGAGAGATTTAAACTAAAGTTTAAAATTAAAAGCTCAAATGAGTTTATTAAAGAATATGAATCAAGTCATATGCCAAAGATAGATGATAGCGTTTTAATTGATAAAAAAATATTTACCGTTATTGATACAATTACTTCTTACGAGAAAGGAATAGTTTTGGTTTACGTAGAATTTAATGATTGATAAAAAATAGAATAATGGAAAATTTAACAAAGCTTCAAACGATATTGAAGGAGAGAGGTATTACGCAAAGAAAATTAGTGGTTATGGTTAATGATAGTTATCCTGATTTACCTATTAATCTTAACACAGTAAATAGGATTATTACTCAAAACCGTGTTGACATAAGAATGTCAAGTATATTGAGAATTTGTGGAGCGTTGAATGTTAGTCCTAACGACATATTAGAATATTAATGAATAGAATCTCAATACCAATAGAACTGGTTAATGGTTGTTTAGGTGGTAATAAAGATTATTTGGGTTGGTATCTTAATTTAGTAGCTCAAGGATATAATACAGGAGGTTTAAGATTTGTTTCGGGAAAAGCTATTAAAGATGAAATTGGAGAGCATACGACATCATTGGGTGAGTTAGCTAAGACATTCAATGTAAGTAGAAGTAGAATCGAACTATTTCTAAAAAAAATGGAAGCTTTAGAATTGATTACCGACACGAAAACGACACAGAACAGACAGATAAAGATTTTAGATTCAAACTGTTACGCACCATTTACCGACACGAAACCGACACAGAAAAAACAGTTGAAGCCTGTAAATACAGAGCTTGAAATTTTTAGTGTAAAAACAGCAATACCTTCATTGGATGAAGTCTTTAATTTTGTTTCAAATATTGATGTTTATATATATAAATTTGAAAGTTTAAAATTCTCAATCCAATCTAAGTATGAGAGTTGGGTTGATAACGGATGGAAAGACGGTCACGGCAAGAAAATTATAAACTGGAAGTCGAAAATAAAAAATACATTACCGCATTTAAAACCAATAAACAATGGCAATCAATACAAATCAGAAGTTAATGATAAACTCGCAACAGCTGAGAGAAATAGACTTGAATATCTTAAAAACGCATTTGGAAAAGATACAGCAGTCTTTGATTCACAAAAATCTTCAGACTATACCGAAGATGTCAATTTTGAAAGCCTTTGAAGATAAAAACCTTGTTATTAATGACAAGGTTGGAACAGGTAATCTTTTAATGAATCTTTCAAGGATATATTTCGGCATTAATCCTGAAGCTTTATTGCCTGCTTTCTTTCCGACGGTTGTAGAAAATATAATTGAACGGTTTGTGAACATTACAATTTCAGATATTCATATATCTTTTGATTCTGCCGAAATTGTTAAGAGAGAGTACGTTTCCTTAACAAGAGATGAGATATTAAGACCAGTTCACTCTTATTGGCAAAAAAAGATAGCAGTACAAATTGAAATAGACATAATTAAGAAGAAAGAAATTGAAAAAATAAATAAAGACAATGAATTGATTCAGTTTATTTCATTATCAAAAAGTAAGTATATTGAAAGTGTCAATTCTGGAGTGTTTTTATTAGATGAATATGAAAGTAATTCAATTGCTAAATTTTTCGCAAAATGTATAAGTGATGAAGATAAAGCTTTACTGTGGGAAAATGCAAAAAAAGAACACCATAAAAGAAATATGGAATCTGAAAGTAAAATGTTCAAGCTTGTGCCTTCACCTGAAAGAATCTATTCAAGGTTGTTTTTAGAAAAATGTATGGAGCTTAAAGTGAAAATTGATATAAAAAAGTAAAATTTTAAAATAAAAATATTTATGAGAACTTTTAGAATAAAATTTAGAGCAATATTGGATATTATAAAAAGTGAGAAATTTGCTTTATTCACCTTGACGAAAGACAATGAGCTTGATTGGTGGACAGAATTTAATCTAACAAGGGAGGATTATATTGATAAAATTTAAATTACTTTTAAAGTAATAGTTTATTATTATCGTATAGGATAACAGAATTATTAGTACTTTTGCATTATATTTAAAATCGACAAAATGAATAAAATTGAATTAAGTAAGTTGGAGATTTCCAACTTTAAAGGGATTAAAAATTTAACTCTTGATTTTTCTGGACAAGTTAATGTTCTTGGAAAAAACGGAAGCGGTAAATCAAGTATTTACGATGCTTACTGTTGGCTATTATTTGGTAAAAATTCTCAAAACGAGAGTTCATTCTCAATTAAACCTTTCGATTCGGTAAACAAAGTAATACACAACCTTGAAAGCACGGTTGTAGGGTTATTTATTGTAGATGGAGTAGAAATGTCTATCAAACGTGTTTTAAGGGAGAAATGGACTAAAAAACGAGGTTCTGAATCAACTGAATTAACAGGTAATGAAACTATTTTTTTTATTAATGATGTTCCAAAAACATTAAATGAATATAAATTGACGATTGATGCGATGATTTCTGAAGAGTCTCAAAGAATTTTGTCAAACACTTTATATTTCAATCAAACACTTGACTGGAAACAGAGACGATTCATACTAACTAAACTAAGTGGAGATGTTTCAGACGAAAATGTATTAGGTTCTTTTGATGAAAAAAATGTATTACTTCTAAGAGGATTGTTAAATAGCGAAAAATCTCTGGATGATTACAAAAAAGAATATTCAGCCAAAAGAAAGAAACTGAAAGATGAATTGGACTTTATTCCTTCAAGGATTGACGAAGCTTCTAAGAACATTCCAGAAGTAAAAGATTGGGGATTCATAAAAAGTCAAATTGACACAAAAACCGAAGAAATAAAATCAATAGATAGTAAAATTGAGGATAAAACTAAACTTGTTGAAGGTGAATTTGAAAAAATTAATAAGATAAAAACCAATAAATTTAAACTTTCTCAAAAATTACAGCAATTAGTTGAAGTTAGAAATTCAAGTTCAATAAAAAAACTAGCTGAAAGTAAGAATTTAAAAGCTGAATTAAATCACAGTATATACTTAGCTGAATCGGGGGTTAAGAATGATACAGAAAAAATTAAGTCTTCGACTAACATAATATCTGAATGCAATACTTCTATATCTAAGCTTGACAATGATAGACAATTATTGCTTAACAAATTTCAAGACGAATCTGAAATTGTTTTTTCTTTTGATGAAAATTTAAGTTGCCCTACCTGTTCAAGACTTTTTGATACAGATAAGATTGTAGAAGAAAAATTAAAAGCTTCAAATAATTTTATTGAAAACAAAAATAAAGATTTGTCGGTAATCCAAAATAAAGGAAAATTAATTAAAGTTGAAAAAGAAAATTTATCTGTAAGGATTAAAGAGCATACAGAATTGATTGAAGGATTAAATGTCAAAATAAACAATTCCAAAATCGAAATTACGTCAAAAAATAATACTCTTAAAAATGTTTTGCTTGAAATTGAATCTTTCTCAAACGTGGAAACTGTTCCAACAAGTGAGGAGTTAGAGCTTGATTTAGAGATTAAAAGTATTATTGTTCCTGAAGTAGAACCTGTTAATGTTTCGGAACTTAAAGAGGAAAAACAAATTATTGTTTTCGACTTGAAAATCTTAGAACAAGAGCTTTTTACTAAAACTCAAATAGAAACTCAACAAGCGAGGGTTTTAGAGCTTGAATCTAGTCAAAAACTTATCAGTCAAGAAATTGCCAATTTAGAAAAAGTTGAGATGCTTATAGAGAAGTTTACTCGTGCGAAGATTGATAAAATGGAGCAAATTGTTAATCAAAAATTCAAGGGTATTAAATTTGTTATGTTTGAAGAACAAATGAATAAAGGAATTGCAGACGTGTGTTACGCAACTGTAAATGGAGTGCCTTTCTCGGACTTAAATACAGCAAGTAGGATTAACGCAGGGTTAGAAGTCATAAACGTCCTTAGCGATTATTACGAGCTAAACATTCCTGTATTTATAGATAATAGAGAGTCTGTATCGGATATAATTGAAACGAAAAGTCAAGTAATTAATCTAATTGTAGACCCTAAATCTGAAACTTTAAATGTAAAATAAATGATAGCGAAAAAAATTACAGCAGAAATACTAGGTAATGTTGAAGTCTTTTATACAAAGGACAAATCCAAAGAAGAGTGTCAAAAATTATTATTAAACATATCAAAAACATCTATCATAACAGAATACGAAAACGTAGATATTTTTGCTAATATTATTGAAGAAAAAAATATATCTTTAGTTCAAGAGTGGATGGACTTAAATGAAGCGTATTTTTACGGAAAAACTAAAATTAGTTAGATGCCTTTTAGAGATTATTTATGTAGGTATAGAACGTCAACTGATGAGTGCTAGTCCTCATCCTTTTAAAAATTTAGAAGGAAAAGCTTTAATTCGGGGGCATTAATTACTTCCGTCGGCAAAAGTTGAAAACATTGAAATTTATTAACAAACAAACAAACAAACAAATATGGAAACAATAACAGAAGTAGCGAAATTAGTTGAAACTCCGAGCGAGAGATTTACAAAGTTAGTAATGAGAGAATTTACAGGAAGTTCGGAGGAGGTTCAAGTAACTAATTTCCAAAAAAGGTTAATTCAAAACTATTTTATCAAAGTTGACCAGACTTTGAAAACGTCTGAATTAAAAAGATTAGGCAAATCTAAGAATCAAGATAGTGTTCCAGTAACTTGGGATAATCTAAATATTTCTAAACTTGCAATTGATGTAATGAGTTTCTCTTCGGTTGGTTTAGATGCTATGCAACCGAATCACATAAACCTTATACCTTACAAAAATAACGGAACAGGTAAATATGATATGACGTTCATTATTGGTTACAGAGGATTGGAATTAAAAGCGAAAAAATACGGTTTAGATATTCCAGACGATGTAATTGTTGAATTAGTTTATTCAACGGATAAATTCAAGCAAATTAAGAAAGATTTATCTAATAAAATTGAAGGTTTTATCTTTGACATTACCGATGATTTCAATCGTGGAGATATTATTGGAGGATTTTATTACCATTCATTTAATGATGACCCAACAAAAAATAAAATTAGGGTTTTCAATCTTAAAGACATTGAAAAAAGAAAGCCTAAATATGCTTCAGCGGAATTTTGGGGTGGAACGGATTACAACGGAAATAAAACGGATGGTTGGTTTGAATTAATGGCTGAAAAAACCATTTGCAGAAGTGCTTGGAACAGCATAACCATTGATTCAGAAAAGATAGACAATCACTTAATTAGTGTTTTAGATAACGATTCTCACGACAAAGCATTGCCTACAGTTGAAGATGCCGTTGCAACAGAGGTTAAGGAAAATGCTAATTCAAAATTAATAGATTTTTCCACGTTCGATGATGTTCTTATTGAGACAAAAGTAGCCGAACCAGTAAAAGCTATTCGACCAGCAAAAGAATTATTTGAAACTAAAGCAGTTGCTACTATTGAAGCAGATTTTTAACATTAACAATTAAAGGTAGGGTTGAAATACAGCCCTACCATTTCACAAAAAAAAACCATAAAAAAAATGATTATAATTTTAAAAATAATTGATTTTACTATTACAATAATGCTTGTTTATCTTCTTCTTAAATACAAGAGAAATCAATTAAGATTAAGAGATGATATTATTGATATTCAGGAGAGGTTCAGAATTGCTGATACAAATGTTTCTGAAATTGAAAGAAACTTTTATTCATTTAAAAATGATTCAAAAGTAGTATTTGATGTTCTTAGGGAGAAAGTTAACGAGAATGGAATAATCGTAAACAAAAACTTTAAAAAGGTTCACGAGCAGACATTAAAGCGAAATTTAGCGTCAAAACTTACTGATGATAATATCATTTCTATTATTGAGGTTATTGAAGGTGCAGGTGAAAGACATAAAGAAAATGTTGAACTTTCCAATAAAAGGTTAAATTATTTAACAGAAAATTTTTCAGATGCAATTTCCGCTTTAAACAATAGAATAAATTTAAGTAAAGAGGTTAGCGAAGAGGTTGTTGAAAAAACTTTTTTTGTTAAGATTTTAAAATGCGAGAACAACGCTTGGTACATGGATAAAATAGAGTGTGTTTTTGAATGTAATGATATTGTTGAAGGTGAATGGTATAAAGTTCTTGATAGACCTTGGCGGATTAAAATTTCAGAGTCTATAATTATAAAACACTAATTGTATGAAGCCTTCAAGGAAGTTAAAATTAGCTATAAAAAAGAATATAGGGAATGATTCTAAATTTTGGATTAAATCTAAAATGATTACAATATGGAATCTTTATAAAGGTGTAGGGTATAGAGGTACTTTTGAATCTTTTCTAACTAAGTCTGAATTTATAAAATTCCACACTTAAAATGAAATTAAAAGTCATAAATTCTGGGTCGGAAGGTAATTGTTACCTTCTGACCAATTGTAAGGGAGAAACGCTAATTTTAGAGGTTGGAGAATCTTTGAAAAAAGTGAAAGAAGCTTTAGATTTTGACATAAGCAATATTGTTGGAGTTGTTGTTTCTCATACTCATTTAGACCACTCTAAATACATAAGCGAATACACTAAAGTAGGAATAAATGTATATTCAAATAAGCAAGTTGTAAATAAGTTTGGGGGAGAAACTCATAATCTAAAAATTGTAAATCCATTAATATCTTTTTCGTTGCAGGGATTTAAGATATTACCATTTGAAGTAAGGCACGATGTAGATATTGAAACTTATGGTTTTCTAATCGAGAGCGATGGTGTTAGAGTTGTTTTTATTACAGATTTAGTTTATACTAAATATCAGTTCAGTAACATTCACGCATATCTAATTGAAGCAAACTATGATATTGAGATAGTGCGTGAAAGGTTTAAAGATAATGCAGAACATTTTTTAAAAAATAGAGTTATAAATTCTCATTTGTCAATTGATAACTGCTTAAAACTTCTAAAATCAAGTGATTTAAGTCAAACTCAAAACATTGTACTACTTCATCTAAGTGATATAAATTCTCACGCTGAGGACTTCAAAAAAAGAGTTGAGAAACAAACGTATAAAACGGTTTACGTTGCTGATAAAGGACTTGAGGTAGAGTTAGCTAACGAACCATTTTAATTAAACGAACCAATGAAATTAAAAGTCATAAATTATCTCTCATAAATAAATAATAATTACATTTACATAAATTAACAAATAAAAAAATATGGCTTTAGAATTTATAGGTTCATTAATTGTAATTGAACCAGTTAAGGATTTAAAAAATGGAGAACAAACAATTACGTTTATAGTTCAAGAATCAGGCAATCATCAGTATCCGCAGAAAGGAGTCTTTGAATGCTATGGAAAATCAAAAGTTGATTTTATCTTAAAGTCCTTTGTCTTAGGAGACTTAATGCAGGTGTTTTTCAACCTTAATTGTAACGAATATACAAATAAAGAAGGTGAACAAAAATACATTCCCAAAAATGCTGTTTGGCAAATAAAAAGTCTGTAATGCTTAGAAATAAAATTTTATTCTTAATATTAGTCTTAATCGTTAGCGGTATAGCTACATTAATATTTGGATTTGAATGGAGACAGGCGTTTTTAGACAAAAGTACACTTGTTCCATTTGAGCCGATACTTTTAACTCTATTTTTCTTTAATGTTTTTATTTGGAGTTTAAACAGACTTCATTTATTTTTTGATTAATATGAAGTTATTTTTAACAGGTTTTATTCAAGTGTTTTTTGTAGCCGTAAACACTTATTTCATCAGTAAAGCTATATATGGTGGAGTTTTTGTAATTGGCTGTTTAATTTCATTTATATGGTCTTTTAACGTGCAAAAAATAGTGTTTGGCACAATCAAAGATAAGCTTTGGTATTCTTTAGGAGCAGGTGCAGGCTCTTTAGTCGGCTTAATAGCTTCAGTATTCATTTTTAATAAATTTTTATAAGTATGGAAATTGAAAGCTTATTGTATTCAGATATTAAGATTAAGTTGATTGAGTTTAGAGATTCAAATAAAATGCCTAAAACTTTGATTTTCGCTGGAGGGTCGGCTTATATGAAGAATGTATGTTTCACGGTGTTTGATATTCTAATTCCAAGAATAGATAATCTGTTAAATAAAGAAATTAGAAATTATGAAAAATCAGAAATGGTTCGTACTAAAAAAAAATTAGTGCAAATTCTGCTCGCTTTAGGGGATGATATGAATCACGACATTGATTTGAAAGTATGGAATGAGCAACACGAATTTAGCTCACACAAATTAAGTAACAATTAAAAACAGGTATATGAACAAGTGGTTTGAAGTGAAAGTAAGGTACACAAAACAGTTAGAGAACGGAACATTTAAAAGGGTTGTTGAGCCTTATTTATTATGTGCTATGACTTTTACAGATGCAGAAGCGAGAATTTATGATGAGTTAGGCTCTATAATTCGTGGTGAATTTTCGGTAATTGGTGTAAATCCAAAAAATTATCAAGACATTTATATTACTGAAAATGAAGATAGTTACTTCTACGAGGTTCAGGTAAAAATGCAAGACTGCAATCTTGATTCAGATAAAATAAAAATAGTTACTCAAACTTATTTAGCAAACGGAGACACACTTCCTAAAGCTCTTGATAACATCAGCGAGTCATTTAAAGATTTGGTTTCTGACTTTACGGTTGTGGGTATTAAATTAACTTCAATTGTAGACATATTCCCATATAGAGAAAGTGTTGAAACTGAACAGCCAGTAATAAAAGAATCAACAATTGAGCAACCAATAACTGAAGAGGTATAATATGAGATTTTTCAGAAAAAAAGCTAAGATTCAAGAGATTAAGACACAGCCTGTAATAGAGGTTGTGTCTTATGATACGAAAATTAAAATGGTAAAGACTCACTTGGTAACGAAAGGTAATATTTCGTCTTGGGAAGCTATTGAGTTGTATCACGCAACACGTTTAAGCGATATAATATTCAAACTTAAAAAACAAGGCTTAGAAATTACAAGTACTCCAGAAACAAAAGGTAAATCGAGATTTGTTAGATATTACTATGCAAGTTTTAAGAATTAAGAGTATGCAAACTGAAAACCAAAAGATTGCCGAAAGACTTGATGAATATCTTAAAGAAGATGAAGAGGTAAGTAAGTAAGTAAGTAAATTAAAATAATTATTTAATAAAAAATCCGTTAGTTTTTTAAGACTAACGGATTTTCTTTTTCATAAAACCGACAAGAAAAACGAAAAAAAAGCTATGGCAATAGCGATATAACAGATTCAAAAGTACGTATTCTTTTCATAAAAACAAAATATTAAGTTACCTTTGGATTAATAAGTAAGTTATTTTTTTTATTATGGATAAATTTCTAAAAACTAGTGATGCAAGAAGGGGTGGAGAATTTCAAGGAGAAAGTCATCAAGGTGTAAACAATGGGATGAGAGCCGTTATCGTGGATAATGGCAACGAACCTATTTTAGTTGAAGGTTCTGAAGCTATAATAAACAAAAAAGCGATGAACTCAACTAAGAAATATACAATTACTGGCACTACAAGACAAATAGTTTCCACCTTAAATCAAAAGGAAGGAAATGGTCGTGCTATTGGGGATTCAGAAGCTGAAATTCTAAAGATATTCAACGAAGGAGGAACTATTTCAAGTCAAAAAGATGTTATTTACAACGAATGGAAAAAACTTGTAAATATGTCCGCTTCAGAAATTACAATTTTTTATAATAGTGAAGAAGGTAAAGTTGCAGGATTAAGCAATGAAGAATCAGATAAATTAGGCATAAGCAATGGAAGAGAAAGCTCTAGGTGGATTGTTAAAATGAAACGAACTCCTTACAGCAAATGGACTAATGAAATGTTTGTGTGGGCGAAAAAACAAATTTCCTTTATAAAACGAATGAGTGGAAATAGAGGTGGACTGTATGATGAAGATGGCGAAAAAACAAGAAAACATACAAGTCTTTTAATTTGGGGGCATAATCCAGAAAAAAATAAAGTTGAATTTGAGAAAGGTGGTGATGATATTCGTTTTGCCAAAGGAGGTACTATCTTAAATAACTCAAAAGATATTCAGAAATTCAGCAAAATAGGTATTTCGGATAAATATGTAATTGAAGCAATAAACGAAATTGGGTTGCAAAATACTAAATTTGATTTAAGAAGTGTTGATGCAACAATATTAGAAGAATTTACCAATTTATTATCAGAAGTAGATAAGTACGTTATATCAGAAGACAGCGAAGGTATTACAAGAGCAATCGAAACAGAAATAGAAGCTCGTTTCAAGCAAGGTGATAGTGATGATAATATAATGGCATATAAATTAATTTTAGATAATCCTCAAAAAAGAAAAGAACTTTATATTGATAAATATGCTGAAACTCAAAGAGAAACTTTAGGCGAATGGTTGTCGTATTTAAAGCTAAGTGAATATTCAATTTCATTAAAGTATTTACTACTAAAGGCAGTTTTAAATTTCAATTATGACTATAAAAAGAATACTTTAATTAAGCGGACAAATAAAACCATAAGAAATTTTACTCCTTTTGATGCAGGTGCTTTAGGCGAATTGATTCAATCAAATAGTAACAGTTTATTGCAAGATTATACTCAAATTCAAATTAGTAATTCTAAAAACATATTAGATAAAAAAGAATTGGTTAAAACAAGTTCTGGCGGTACGTGGTTGAAGTTTGATGGCGGTGCAAAAACAAGTAAAGAAAATATATTAGAAAACTCAAAAGAATTAAGTCAATTAGTTCAAAATACTTATTGGTGTACTAAAACTAACTCTAAAAGTCAATTAGATGGTGGGGATTTTTATGTTTATGTAACAGAAAATAATGGTGAAGTCTTTCCACGTATAGCGATTCGTATGAATGAAGATAAAGTTGGAGAGGTTCGAGGTAACAATAGTTCTTCACAAGACTTGGAAATAGAAATGATACCAGTAGCAAAGCAATTTTTACTTAATAATATTGGCAATGATAGTGGTGGAAAATGGTTGGATTCTATTGAATATAACGAAAAAGCAATTTTGTTGTACGATAAGTTAAACGAAAGTGGGTTATTTAAAAATAGTGTTGAAGAATTTATTGAACTAAGAAGAAAAGAAAACCAGTATTTACTTGATTATGCAGATAGAAATGGACACGTTTTACGAATAGAAAACTTCATTAATGAAGAGGTGCAAGAACTCCCAAATAAATTTTACAAAAAAGGTGAAGTAATTTTTGATTTAGTAGATTTTGACGTTAAACTAACAAAAATTATAATTGGAGATTTTATCGACGACGAACTAACGGATTTAGGAACCCTTACTGCAATAGGTGGGGATGCTAATTTTGGAAATAGTAAACTAACTGACTTAGGAAACCTTACGAAAATAGGTGGTTATGCGGATTTTGAAAATAGTTTAGTAACTGATTTAGGTAACCTTACAACAATAGGTGGTTATGCTAATTTTGAAAATAGTAAACTAACTGACTTAGGAAACCTTACGAAAATAGGTGGGGATGCTAATTTTGAAAATAGTAAACTAACTGACTTAGGAAACCTTACGAAAATAGGTGGGGATGCTTTTTTTGAAAATAGTAAACTAACTGGTTTAGGAAGCATTATGACGATAGGTGGGGATGCTTTTTTTAAAAATAGTTTAGTAACTGACTTAGAAAACCTTACTGCGATAGGTGGTTATGCTAATTTTGAACGTAGTTTAGTAACTGACTTAGGAAACCTTACAACAATAGGTGGAAATGCTCGTTTTGGAAGTAGTTTAGTAACGGATTTAGGAAACCTTACAACAATAGGTGGGGATGCGGATTTTGGACGTAGTTTAGTAACTGACTTAGGAAACCTTACAACAATAGGTGGTTATGCTAATTTTGAAAATAGTAAACTAACTGACTTAGGAAACCTTACTACAATAGGTGGGAATGCGGAGTTTGGACGTAGTAAACTAACTGATTTAGGAAACCTTACTGCAATAGGTGGTTATGCTCGTTTTGGAATTAGTTTAGTAACTGATTTAGGAAACCTTACTGCAATAGGTGGTTATGCGGATTTTGGAAGTAGTTTAGTAACGGACTTAGGAAACCTTACAACAATAGGTGGGGATACGGATTTTGGAAGTAATTATGACTTAGAACGAAAATGGGAATCAATAGAAGCTAAAAGAAATAATGATATTCGTTTTGAAGATGGTGGATTTATAGGTTCTGAATTAGTTATTGTAAAATACAGAATTACTCTAATGGAAGGGGATTGGGAGACTTTTTACGGTGGGCTAAACGATGATAAAGACGATGCTTATTTCGATTACAATAGAATAAATAATTCTGATTTTGACGATTCAAATGCTAAAACAAATCAAAAAATGCTTGAAAAATTGACTTATAAATATAATTTTATTGGTGAATTAGATTCTGAATATGATGAAACTATTGAAGACTTCAAAGAAGATTATGAAAATGATGATTTATGGGAATTGGTGGATGAGCCTGAAATAGAATACTTAGAGAGTGAAGATGTTGTTGCTGTAAATGATGATACAGATTCAATGATTAATGAGATACAGGAATTTATAAATGAAAAATACATTCATAAACAATATGGTAAGAAGTACATGGTTTTGGATGTTGAAAATGAAGATGAAGATTCAATCGGAAGTTTTACAATTAGAGTTGCAGACCATTCTGGAAATCCTCAAAATAAAAAAGGTAAAACTTTAAGTTTTGTAATTGCTAATGAAAACGGAACTGCTAAAAGATTTAATTCAAGAGATGAGTACTCTTTTAATTCAAATGATGATTTAGAGGAAATTAAATCAGAAGTTTCAATTCATATCGAAGAAGCAATTGAAGAAATTAAAAATTCTTTTGAAGATGGTGGATTGATTAAAAGTGGTAGCATTAATGAAATGATTAAGAGTGGAATTATTAAGTTGAATTTTTATGATACAACTACTGAACACGCTAAAGGATTTGGTATTGATGCGAAAAAACCATTATATATTCAAGAATTATTTGTTTCTGAAAATTTCAGATTAAAGGGAATTGGGAAACAAGTACTTAATTACTTAAATGATTATGCCGTTGATAACGGAAACGATGTTATTTTTGGATATGTAGCCAACAAATCTAAATTTACTAAAGATTCAAATCAGACATTTTTTAGTGACTTAAACATGATAAGGTGTTGGTTTCATAATAATGGATATGCTGTTAATGATGATAATAATGACTTTCATAAAGTAATAACAACAAAAGCTTCAAATAAAGAAATGAAATTATATAAAATTGGAGGTTCAGTTGATTCTGAAAATCAAGATTACGAAACACAAGATTTATTAAGCGGTGAAGCTGAAAAAAGAAGAAAAGCCGAAATGTTTAAGCAGGACGATATTGTTTACAATAGAAATAAAAAAAATGAAGGAATAAAAGGCAATACGGGTGAAGTTAGATTTTCTTCAGATGTTTCTGTGTTATTTACTTATAAGTTGATTGAGTCTTCGGAACTACAACCTTCTCATCAAAACGGAATAAGGAATAAATATCATTTTATTCCTGAAGCTCAACCTAAATCAAGAAATGATGATGGAAGTATTCAGGCTGAAGATAATTTTGCAAATGCACCTAGATTTAACGAATTAGGGGAAAATAGCAATGCTTACAGTGGTGCGCCAATAGTGAATGAAAGAGATGAAGTTGTGCAAGGTAACAATAGAGCTTCTGGGCTTAAAAAAGGATACTTAAAAGAAAACTTCAAGTATAAGGAAGATTTAATTGTTAATGCTACTAAATTTGGATTTACTGAAAAGCAGGTTTTAAGTTTAAGAAGTCCAATATTAGTAAGGGAACTGAAAATTAACGATATGATGTCAATTGATTTAGGCAACTATGATGTTAAGGATTTAGAAACAGGAGGTAAAAGACGATTAGACCCAGTAGCAGTAACAAGAAGAATGCCGTTTTATGAAAAAGGCAAAATCGTTAATTTATTATTTAAAAATAACGAGGAAGAGGGGCAAACTTTAAATCAAGCTATTAGAGGTAATCAAGATAAGTTAATTACATTAATATCCCCATTTATTAATCAAGCTCAAAAAAACACAATTGTTAAGGACGGACAGCTTACTGAAGGCGGTATTAAAGACTTAGAACTGGTTATTCAGTACTTTATGTTTGATAATGCAGATGTTTCATTACCTGAAATATTTGAGAGTTTATCTCATTTGCAAAAAGAGGGGTTAAGAAAATCTTTACCTTATCTTTTCGGAGTAAAAGATTACAAAAAGTCAATATTACCTGAAGTTCAAGATGCAATTTACGCTTTAAACGATTTTGAAACTAATGATGGGGAGAGCTTTAATGCTTGGAGAAAGCAGACGGATATATTTAACGACAACAAAACCCCTGAAGATGTTTATTCGGCTACTGATTTAGCTATTGCTGAATTAATGTTAAATGCTAAATCTCAAAAAGAAATAATTGGATTGCCCGATAAAAACAAAAACACTTCAAGTTTTGCTAAATACACAACTCTAGTGAACGGAAGTCCTAGCGATATGTTTAATGAAGAAATAGTAGGTGTCTCAAAAAAAGAAGCTGTAAAAGAAACTTTTAAAACTGATTTAGATAATGAAGTTGAAAAAAATCCAAAAGAAGTAGAATCCTCAATAGCTAAACAATCTGATATTAAAGAGTTAATTGAAACATTGTCAATGCTACCTGAAACTGATGATTTAAGAGAGCTAATTGAAACTTTGTCAATGTTGGTTGATGCAGAAGATAAAACCCCTGAAAAATTCAATTTTGGTGGAGGAATAAATTTTAAACCAATAACAACACCTTTGTAATTATGGATGTAATTAAAAATGAAGCAAAAGAAATTTTAGCTGAATTAAGTGAACAGGAAAAACAGGAATTATTTCAACTTTTTAGCGGAACTATGGATTCACTAATTTCAAGTGAAGCCTTAGAACTTGAAAAGCTAAAACAAGAGAAAATTTCTATTAAATCAGAGCTTGAAGATTTAAGGGAAGAGGAAAAAAGAGCTGGGTATTCAAGTTATTTAATTGATAAAAAAAAACAAAAATATCTTGAAGAAAGTAGTATAGTTAGAAAAATTGAAAATCAACAGAACGTACTTTTATGTATTCTAAGTGGTGGGAGTTATCTAACGATTAAAAATCAATATGATGAATCTTTTGATAAAGTTCCAGACTTTAGGAAAGTTAATTCCACTAATTTTATTTTTACGGAAAGTGATGTTTTAGAAATTAAAAGACCTTCGTATGTTCCTCTTATTAATGAAAAAAACTTATTAAATAAAAAATTTGTATTTGACTCAATAAGATTGACTGAAGATACTTATTTGATTTCAAATTATGCTTACAATCAAAAAGACAGAAAAGATAATTTTTTTACGATACTCAGTTTAGACCAATTAGTTCTTACAATTGACTATTATTACACAAAAGCTAAAGCAGTTGTAAAAAATCAAGCAAAAGAAGAAAACGAAAGGAATAAAGCTCGTTATTTTGATTTAAGTGAAGAAAATAGAAGGAGATATATGTTTCAGCGTGGAATTTATCGTTCTTTATCTTCAAAATCAAAAAAAGAAGTTTCTGAATCAGAGTGGGAAGATTTAGACTTAGAAGATAGGGAGAAGTATTATTTACCAATACCTACAACAACTGGAAAAAGAGTTTCTATTGAGCTTGAATCAAGCACTATGCCAGCTTCTTTTCACAGAATGTATGAGGATTTTATTGATGTAAAGGCAATTTTCACAGATAAAGACGGCTCACTAAACAGAAGAGGGAGGTATGGAAACCCTGTTGTTTTTGATTATTTTAGAGCATATAGAGAGATGCTTAACTATAAGATTAAGGATATCAGGATTCAGCGTGAGGATTATTCGGACACTTACAAACAAGCTATTGAAACAAGTTTTGGCGAGAGTAATACGAGTCTAATTTTAAAAGATAAGTACGGAATACTAATTAAAAGACAAAACGGAGATAAAATAAATAGTTTAGAAACGGAACAGATAGAGAATGCTTGGGTAAATATTTCAAAAGTTTACGGAAATTTAAAGCCAAATGCAGATAAGTATAATCTTAAAATTTCTCATTCTGGATTAAAGCTAATTTTTTCAATGAAGGCTTTAGGTGTTTACATACCCACAATGGGAACGATTGGTGTTTCAAATAAGCTTGGTTATGTTGATTTTGAATCTACTTTTTCTCACGAAGTTGCACATTTTATTGATAACTTTATTGGTGAATTAAAAGGTAAAAGATATGCTACAGACGATTATGAAAGCACGGCAGGTAAATTAGCTTTTGCATTCAGGAACTCAATGAATAAGTCTAAGGATTTGCAGACTGATTATATTAATGCGACAAAAGAATGTTTTGCAAGATGTATGCAACAATATTTTAATATGCAGATTTATGGTGAAGGGGCGGTAACTAAAAATATTGATTTAACTAAATACCCCGAAGGATTAGAATTTGTTAATGCTGAAAATTTCGTTAATTTACAGAAATTTAATCAAGATTTACTACCATTAATTGAATTGTTTTTTGCTGAAAACGAAGATGTATTTAAAACTACAATTGATATTGATGGCTCAACAGATGTCGAAGATATTAGTAGTTCTTTAGAAGTAGAAGATTCAGGACTAGAAGTCTTAGAGCTGATTGAAACCCTTGAAATGATTGAACAAACCGAAGATGTTAAAGAATTAATTGAAACATTAAAGTTGATTTCATAAAAACATATTAAAATATTAACTTTGAAAAAAAAATACAATGGAAAGAAAAAGAGCAGTTGCTAAATTATTTAAGGACAAAATTACTTCTAAAAATATGGATATGTCTTTTGGTGAAGGAGGAGAAATAGGAGATGACGTTTTATTCAAGAGTTACGGAGAAATTAGAGAAGGAAGTCTTTCTGAGAAATTAAAAAATGGATGGGAAGTTCAGACGACTAGCGGTGTTGTGTTTGTTGAGCCTAGAGAAATTATTTCTTTCAGCCCTCCTGTTGCTCGAAAAAAGGTTTTTGGAATGTTCAATGCAGGAGGTTCAGTTACCAACGAAAGAAGACACGTTAATAAAAGTGAAGATTACGAAGTTTATTACTCTAAAGATAAACCAACAAGAACTGGTTATAAAAATAAAAGGGATTTTGCTGAAGGTGGTGAGATAGAATCTAAAATAGCTAAGTTTGAAAAAGCCTTGACAAGCGAATTAGTTCCAGAAAAAATAAAAGTTACTATAAGAGCTGAAATTTCTAAATTAAAAGCTGAAATCGAATCTAATAAAAAGCCTGAAATTAAAGTTGAAAAACCAATTGTTAAAAAACCAATCGTTAAAAAAGCTCCAATCAAAAAAGTTGAACCTAAAAAAGATGAGTTTAAATTTAACTATATGATGTTAGGTAGGCTTCAGGCTGATAATGATTATTTTTTAGGAGCAGGAGGTAAATCTGAAAAAAGTTTATGGGCTGGTAATGTTGAAGGACAAATTGCTGAAATGAAAAAACTTTGGGGTCAATTACCTAAAGATGGTAAACCTGAATGGTTGTCAATGAGCGATATTGAGGATTACGAAAGTAAAATGAAACCTAAAGATGAGCCTAAAAAACCAGACCATAAAAAACTTTTAGCTAAAACTAAAGCTAAAAAAACTGTAAAAGATTACAACAATTCAGCGAGGGAAGGTCATAAACGAGACGAAGCGAAAGATAGAAAAAGAACAGCTTTGCCATTAGGTAAACGTGTTTCTAAAAATGGTATTGTTTATTACGAAAACAGGCTTAATAGCGCAGATTTTTCTTCTAAAAAGAGATTTGACAAAGGTGGTGGCATAGAATCTTCAGGTTTCGGTTTAGACTTCTTGAATTGGTAGCTAAAACAATAAAAGTTGGTGGTTTTATAAATCATCAATTTTTATTAACTTTACGGCTTAACTTAATAAATAAGAAAAATGGAATATGCTCACGAAGAATTAATTAGAGAATTAGAAATTTCTATCTCTCAATTGCCTGTTGAAATTAAAAAAAGAATTACTTCTTTTAATTTAAAAAAAAGAGTTACAAAAAACCCTGATGCAATTGAAGGGTTTAATGCTATTTCAGAGGATTTAGCTGATGATATTACGGCTTGGCATTATGCTAATAGTGATGATTCAGAAGACAGTCAAGACGAAGAAGAAGACGAGGAAGAAGACGAGGTTGTTGTGCCTATTGTGAAACCTGATAATCCTGAAGTCATTAAAGTGATAGAAAATAAAAACAGTGGTTGGGGAATAAACCTCGAATGGTAAAAATAATAAAATAAAAATTATGATTATATCGAATATTACGGACGGACAAACTACTGAAGGCAAGAGACTACTTTTCGTTGTTACTTTAATTTCATTAGGATTTATGGTGGTTTACTACCACAATCAAATCAAACTTTCTAAAATGAAAATTGAAGAAATAAAATTATCTAAAGCAGGAAGTTCTACGGATTCTGAGTAATCAAAAGTTTCAATTAAAAAAAAATAATAAAAGCTATCAATATTTTGGTAGCTTTTTTAAATTTCAATAAAATATGGCTTATTTAAAGAAAGATGAATTTTCTGAACAAAAAATTTTGTGTCAATACATATCTCTTCAATATCCAAATGTAATATTTGTAAGCGATATGTCTGGCATTAAATTACCGATTGGATTAGCGACTAAAATAAAAGATTTAAAATGCGGAAGAGGTGTACCCGACCTATTTATTTACGAGCCAAAAAAAGGATATTTTGGCTTAGCAATTGAATTAAAAGCTACTGGAGTTTTAATCGAAAAACAAGATGGTGAATTTTTAAAAGATACTCACGTAGAAGAACAAGCAGAAATGTTATTACGACTTAATGAAAAAGGGTATTTAGCGATGTTTTGCATTGGATTCGATTACGCTAAATTAGTCATAGATAAATATTTAAGGTAAAATAATTAAAATCAATGTCAATTTAACCAAATAATGCCTATTTTTACGTTAAATACGTTAAATAGATATGCTGTCGGATGAAATAGAAACATTGAAGGTTATAGACCAGTTCTGTAAAACAATTAAAAAAATTGGAGCAAAGAGAGTTACTAAGGCTTTACACGAACTTTATAAGGATAAGATTGAGGATTACGATTTAAGAGTGGTTAATTTTATTAAAGAAAATGTTTGTCTTAATTTTTTAGTTAGTGAATCAAGTTTAAACAAGCCGTATCTAACGGCTGATTTATTCGTTTGTAGAAGTATGAGCATTGTCTTGATAAAAAAGCATTTAGACCTTAAAAATAGTCAAATAGCTAATTTCTTCAACAAAAACAATCATACAATAGTATCTCACGCTATTACAGATTTTCAGAACAAAAACGAAAGAATTAAGGAGCATAAATTGTTTTTAGAAATTTACGCTAAATTGGATAATGAAATATTAAAATTTAAAGAAACACTAAAATAATGGCAGAAATAGAAAAAAAAGGTAGAACTAAAAGCAGTGTATTTTCAGCTAAAAAAGAAACTGTAATTATTCCTGAAACAGTAGTGGATGATTTTGAAATTCCTATGGAGTATTCGCCAATTTCAGAAGCTGTAATTGAGCGTAGTTACAATGAAGCAACAGTAGTTTCGGAAATTGGCGACATTCCAGAGCCTGATTTCGGAAATGGAGTACCAACTTTTGAAGATTTTCAAGATGAATTTGTTGAGCAGGAAGTAGTAAAAGAGCCAAGTCCATTCGATAATATCAGTAATTCTGGAATGACTGATTTGGATAATAAAGATGCTAAAATTGCTTCGGCACAACTGGTAGATACTGTACTGGACGGATATAAGATGCTTCATCAGTTAGGCTCTAAAGCTTCAAAAATTAGCGAAGATACAATAACCAAATTGGTTATGTCGGGTGAAATTGATTTAGATTTAAGAATCGCTGTAAGTGAGAGTGACGATGTAAATGCACAGGAATATGTGGATATGCACAATTCACAAGCGGACGAGCTGTTTGAATATGATGAATCTTTCAATGACAAAGTTCGTCCTACTATGATTCGTGTTTTCCAGAAAAAAGGTTGGGGAATAACTGACGAACAGTTTCTTATGGCTTCTTTTGGGAAAGATATTGCTACAAAATTAGTTATGGCTTACAGTTTTAAAAAGACGGCAAATTTAATGCTTGAAAATTTTGCTAATTTCACTAAAGCTAATAAAGGTTCAGTTGAGCCTAATCACATATTCACGCCTGACACAATTCAACAGAACTCAAGAGATGAAGATAACGAACCAGTTATAAAGGTTGCTACCGCTAAGAGAAGCGTCTCTATTGAGGATATTGAAGCCGATATGATGGAAGAATAATTTTAATTTTAAAAAATGAGTGAAATAAAAAAAAGAGAAGCTACTTTAGGTATTGCGGTGGGTCAAAAAGGTGTAGGTAAGACATACAAGACACTCGAAATGATGCAACCTATACTTCGTGGTAATCCACGTACAGGAGCTAAACCAAGAAAGGTTTTAATTTTAGATGTTAACAATGAGTTTAGCGATATAAAATCCGACCAGAACCCTGATTTTGCAAACGCTAGAGCAATTGCTGTAGAAGATGTTAAGAAGTGGTGTTACAATGGAATTATAGAATGTAGACGAGTTTCTATTTTAAAGCAAGGTGGCGGACAAATGACTTTAAAAGAAATTTCAACGGCATTAGGATTAATTTTAGAAAGTTTTCAAAATGGATTATTGCTTATTGAAGACCCTACTAAATTTATTTCTGATTCACTACCTGCGGATTTAATTGGAGCAATATGTACTCAGAGACATAAAAGTTGTGATTTAATTCTACATTTTCAATCAATAGGCAAAATGGCTCATCCTAAATTATGGGCTAACTGCAACTGGTTGAGGTTTCATAAAACTAAAGATACAATTGAAAAACACGAAAAAAAGTTTGGCACTGATGTGAAGTATCTATGTATCGCACAAAAATTAGTGGATATGAAATTTGATAAAGGAGATAAAAGATTTGTCTGTTTTGTTGATACGGAAAAGGAAAATATTAGAGGTAATTTTACTGCTTTAGACTTTAAAGAAGCTATAAACCTCTATCTTCAAGATAATTACGTTATAATTGAAAAAGAAGTTAAGAAGAGAAATGTAAAGACTGGAGATTTAGTTCATAAAGATTATGCGGTAGCCTACAATTTTGTAATTGATAATTATATGAAAGATTTTTACGGAAATCCAAAATAATGTTTTATAAAAACATTTACTTTATATACATTTGTTTTGCCATGTTTATTTGTTAAGTTGAATGAAACCTTAGTTTGATTAGTTTCGAGCTAAGGTTTTTTTTTAAAAGTACTTAAAAACAAAATTATATCATTACTATTACATAATATCAAAAACAATGATATTGTGTAGTTTAAATGATGTAAAATACAAAATAATTATTCTATGATGGGTGCGCTTAGGCACACTTTCACGTACAGTAGCTATTTAAAATATTATAATTATATTTGTTTTATGGAAATGCCGAAAAATTTAATTTCATTCGATTTATTCAACATAAGTGATGTTGATAGTAGCGTGAATCTATTCTCACAACCATCAGTCAATACATTAAGCAACAACAGTTTTACTTCAATATTCTTTAAATCAAATTTTGAGTTTATTTCTGGAGCAGTATATAACATTAGAGGTGTAGTTAGTACGGGTGCATTTTTTCAATGGTTATCTTCTGGTGTCATAGTTACTATTAATGACTTGATAACTGAACTAAACATTTTTGCTAGTACGTCTAATATGACTTTTACTATTGAAGGCACAAATCCATATTACACTATTACTTTTAACTCTTCAAATCAAAATTACTACATACTCGAATTGTTTAGGGTTTACAACTCCCCTGTAACAGATTCTCCTTTTATAAATTATTCAGTAATAACTGGTTCAACTGTATCAGTACAAACTAATGGTGTTAGTTATCCAGAGATATGTAATGAATTACAGCAACAATCTTATATAATTGAGAGTTGTAACGTCTATGCTAATAGTCAATCTCAATCTTCAGAGCAATTCAATAAGATTTCAAAAACTCCTATGGGTAATGTTTCTACTGACCTTAATGTGCCGAGATTAGACCCGATGCAAAATCAGTTCGCAATAGAAAATATTGATTTAAAATTTACACCAAGCCCTTTAAATAAGTTGGAATACACTATTAAAGGAGGTGAAAGCGTTAGAATGTTTTTTATTTATAACAATATCATTCCAGTTCCAAAAGAATTAAATCCAATTATTAAAATTGAAACAAAAACAATATATCCTATGATTTTTTTAAAACCAATAAGTAATCCGCTATTCGAGTTGACACGAATCAAAAATGAAAAAAATGAATCCATTAAAGATGTCGTGTCAAATCAAATAACACTAAGAGAAATTACTGATGAAGAGGTGTTTAATTCATTTGATGGCTTAGACTTTAACGAGTCTTTATAAGAAAGTGTAATTCCTTATACTGTCTTGCAATATCTCATCTCCATATTGTTTTTTATTTGCACTTAAATTATATATTTGTTCTCTAATCATACTAATGTCTATTGAAATTGAATTTCTTTTTGAAATAGCTAAGTCAATTTCTTTTGAGTCTGCTTTATTTTTCATTAAAAGAATTAGATATTCAAGAGCCGAATCCATATCTAATTCTTTTTTAGCTAAATTATCTTCAGCAATTTTTATTTTTTTTTTATTGTAGCAAACTTTCATATTAAATAGGTCTTGCTAAATTTATAATTTCTTTGTACTTAATCTTATCACTATTTATTTCGTCAATTAAGCTGTTAACTCTTGATTTTAATGCTGTGAAGTAAAGCCAAATCCGTTCTTCATTGTTCTTATGCTCTTCATATTTTTGAAGTAGAAACGGTAATTGAGGGTCAATTCCTTTTTCTGCAATTTCACAACCTCGTTCATAGTAAATATCTATTTTCTCTTTAGCTTCAGCCAGTTCCACTACATATACAGGAAGGAATTGATTGTAATAGTAGTTCTCTCTATTCCTAAGCCTTTTAGTTAGGGTAATTAAGTGAATCTCGTTGTTATAAAGTTCTAAATTTAATTTAGCAATTTCGTAACGACCTAATTTATTTTCTTCAATTTCTTTTTTGCAACCGTAAATGTTTTTCTCCAGAATTTCTAAAAGTTTTTTTATGCTTGTAATTATTTCTAAGTGTTCAATGTTCGCTGGTTCTTTTACCGCTTTTCCGTAAATTTCGTGTTTAGCTAATTCATCTGCTTCATCTTTGTATTTAATAAATTTAATTGTTTTTTTATCCTTTTCACTCGCTAATTTTTCAATGGCAGGAATTAAGTTGAATTGATACTCTCTATTTGTTGAGCGATAGTTTGTGGCGAAAATACGAGCTTCCCATTGTGTTTTGTCGAGTTCAGATTCTAATCTTGACTTAGATAAAGCAGTCAATTCTTTTTTCAATAACTCTTCCTTGATGGAATCGCATAATTGCGAATGAATAGTGCATCCACGAGCGTACTTCTCCATTGAATTTTCTGAAACTTCTTTTTTCACAAGTAAGTTTATTAATTCTTGATTTTTTTTCATAATATTTTATTTTTATTAATTATTAAATTAGTTTTTTATACCAAGCCAAGTTGAGTTTAGATGTTCGCATTGAACAGATGTATCAGCGTAGATGTTTATGTTAAGTAGGTAGCAATCGTTGGCAAACCAAGTATCTGTGTGCATATCATATCTTTCATCAACTCTAAATTCAACCTCCTTAAAAACAGATTTATGGATTAATACACAACCTAATCCTGCGTGATACACTTGTTTCACCTTTCCATCGAAAAATAACGGCTCTTCTTCAACAATAAAGTCGGGGTTTCGATATTCACGAATATTTCTATCATAAGGTTCATCAATCTGAATCATTGGTCTTCTTTGAGTTCCATAGAATAAATCATAAGTTCCAGAACAAACTTTCTTACAGTTGTTCAACAGTCTTTCTATGACATCTAAAGGAGGTATAATGTCCGTCTCTAAATGAAACATAAAATCAAATTCATTCTTAATTGCGTAAAGCCTACAAGCTTCGTGAGAATCTGTTAGAGTTTGTAGCAATCCTCTTGAACTTTCTTTAACGTGGATAGCTGTAATTCCAATTGAGGTTAGTTTATTGTAGTTGTCTAATGTTTTTGAGTTGTCCGCTAAAAACACTTCAACTCTATCTTTAGGATAGGTGAAATTTTTCACGTTATTAAACCAAACGTCAAAACAATAATTTTTGCTTTCGTGTTGAGGAGCGCATATTAATATTTTAGGCATTAACATTTCTTTTTTTTCCATATATATGTTATTTGAGGTTCAAAATTAGCAATAAAAAAGGTTCGTGAAAACTCATACTTTTAACACATTTAATAACGTAAAGCATTTACTGTTAATTAATTAGATTAAAATAACATTCAGCCTGTTAATGTTTCACTTTATAAAACATTTTAATAATAACAATTTTGTAGCGTTAAGTCGCTCATAGAGTGTTCGACAGGCGATTGTAAATTTTGTGTAAAATTAAAAAACAAAAAAGATGAATACAGTTATCGGAATTATGAAAAGTGCTTTACCAGTTGCGATTGGTGTAGCGGTAGGAATGATTGCTTACGAGCAAATCAAAAAACTTACGGCAAAAGCATAAGTTACAAAAAAATTAAAACGTAAAAAAAATGAATTATTTCACACAAGCTGAGAATTTCGCAAACGAAAATTTCTCAAACTACGACGGATGGTCGAACTTCACAGAAGATTATAACTACGCTGACGGTGGTTCAGAAGCAACGGCATTAAGTTCTTTGCCTTTCGTAATCAATATTGCTAACTCGACTACTACCGATGTTGCTAATGTTGTTTTCTTGAATGCCAATTTAGCTGGTAATGCTACTGCTCCTGCTTTCGGGAATGCGGCTGCTATTACTGTCACAATGGACGGTACAATTACTTACGCTGAGTTCTTGCAAAACATTAAGTCTTCTCCTTTTAAAGTAGGTGAAATGTACTTACAATCTTCTAACTCTCTTCAACCATTCAAAACTTTAACGATTATCAATCGTGAAGCGAATGGGCGTAAAGTTGAATTGCCAATTAACCCAAGATTAGACCCTATGCAAAATCAAGCTGGTGTATCAATCGTTAAGGTTGAATTCACAGTTGATGCTTTCACGTCAATTTCTACTTTAATCTTAGCTTCTGCTACATTAACAGTTTCTTTATACCCTAAAGAACAAATCAATGTAGCTCGTTCATTGAGTGGTCAAACAGTTTCAAAAGCTTATTCAAGACCGAATTTATCACAATTACAAGTTCCTAACGGACGTAATTTAGTGGGATAATTCTTTCTTGAAAGATACCTGAAAAGGTAGGTGGTACAAAACTACCTACCTTTTTTTTTGAAATTTAAAATCATAAAAATGAATATATACCAGTACACAGCTATCAATAACCCAAACGGTTCAAGAGAAGTCGTAGAGAGTTTTGGGATTCAGGCTGATAGAAGACAATTAGCTAAACAATTAGCTATGGTTGTAGCTAAGCACGGGAATGAAGCATTAAGTTTAATAGCTTCAATTCACCCCGATTTTAGTTTGTTCCAAAAACAAATTGACGATTTTAAAGAAAAAATTAAAAGTGACTGCAAAGGTTCAGTTTCTGATAAAGAATTGTTTTCTAATGCCGATGGTCAACAACTGAAAAATGAAATTTCTTCATTAAAAGATTCCGTAAATTCTCCAAAAGAAGATTCAAAAGGGAAAAACGATTTATTAATTATTGGGGCGATATTAGTCATTGGTTTGGCTATCATTTACAAACAAAAATAGATTAAGATGATATACGGAGGAAGTTTAATGAGTAATTTTAATGGTGCAGTTGAATCTGATGATGTCAATATGGCTAAAGATATTTTATTGTCTGAAATACATAAAATTTTAGAAGACTCTCCAGAAGTCTTAATTGAAGCTTTAAATTATAGTGGTGTTGAAACTCCTGAAAACATATCTAAAGTTGATTTGATACACAATGTAGTTGAAGAAGTCTACGAAAACGCTTATTTTAGGGATAATATATCTTTGCTAATTTCTAACGGAAACCCTAGTAATTACAGTAACGCTAATGGTGAGTTTTTGGCTAAAATTAAATCAATATTTAAACGCAACCCAAATAGAAAAAAAGCAAGTAAAGACCCAAATAGAAAAGGTTTTTTCGCTACTTTATTCGGAAATAAATCTGATAGACAATCTAAAAGAGAAGCTCGAAAAATTAAACGTGCGGATAGGAAGTCAAAAAAACCATTAAAAGAAAATCAAAGTTTAACTGAAATGTTTAGTGGTATTTTCAGCGGTGGTGCAAGTTCTGATTCTTTGATGGATATTGAATCGCAAAAACAGGACGACAAAGATAGTTTATCGTTGAATTTACAGGGGGAAACTCAAAAAACAAATTATATTCCTTATCTTGTCGGAGGGTCAATATTGGTTATTGGAATTGCTACTTATTTTATGTTTAGAAATAAAAATAAATAAATAAAAAGATGAATAGTGTAGATGAGTTATTTAACGATGTAGAAAATAGTGAGGACGACTTTCAGAATGCTGGAGGAGCTATTGTAGGCGCTATAACGAGTGCTGTCGGAAGTGCAACTTCTTCAATCGCCGATTTGCAAAGAGCTAAAATAGAAGCTAAAGCTCAAAAAGATTCAGATAGAATGGCTTTAATTCAGAGCCTTATTGATAGAAGGAATGGAGTTACTTCTAATAAGAAAAATTATTTACCAATAATCATTATTGGAAGTGTTTTTTTAGTTGGAAGTGTTATTGCAATAGTTGTTTTAAGACGTAAATAATGAATAATAAAGACTTAATAACTTGTAAGGTTTTAAAAGATTTTAAATCTCCCAAAAATAATGGCGAATCTGTTATTTATAAGGAATTTAAAGTTGGTCAAAAAGTAGTAGGAACTTTAGTTTCAAGCGATATGTTTAAAACTAAAGAAGGCTTTGTTTTACCGAAAAAAGTTTTAAAACCGTTAATGCAAAACGCAAATGGTGAAGGTCAAGATGAAATTGATTATGCCGAAATTATAGAGGACGAACCTAAAAAAACTTTTGTTTTACCAAAAGACATTAAAGCAAATATGGGTAATTTTCTAAAAGTTAAAAGCAAAACCGCAGTAAATGGAGCAGTTACAGGATTAGTTGTTGGATTAATTTACGCAATGTATTCAGGGAAATCTAAATTAGTTTTTTCTGTTGTGGGTTCTGTTGGAGGGTTTGTCTTAGGTAATCTATACAACAATTATATTAACGAAGATTCAAAGAAATGATAACAAAAACAATGTTTAAGAAATTAGACACGAATGGAATAGTTCCATTTAGTGTCATACAAGATACTACTTTAGAAGTTCTGACTGAGAACCCATTAAGCGAAGGAGTTTTAAAAACTTTTATAGCTAATGGCACTTTCAATGGTGAATTAGTTAGTGTTCGGATTCAAAAGAGAATGGATGATGGCAACTTCATTCCTTATGGTGAAGGCGACGGTTATATGGTTCGGAATGATGACGATTCTGGATTTTGGTTAGTCCCAGTTTCAATAACAAAACAAAAAGATATTAAGTCAATTATTGAGTTAGAAAATAATCCTATCATAACTAAGGTGGAAGATTCAATTGACAAAAATATTGATTTAATAACAGGAAATTCTGATAAAAAAATATTAGGATTTACCTATAAGCAATTAACTATAATTGCTATTTTATTATTAATCGTTAGAAAAATATAATTATGTCAAGAAGAACTTATAGACATAGTATGGATGCCTTAATCGGTAAACCTATTTACTATGGTATCAACGCTACAACGGAGAGCTCTCAGGTATTGAATCCGATTAAAGACCAAGGTGCAGGAGGATTTTACATCCCTAACACGGAAGCAAGGAGTGAGGTTTCCACCGCCGAGACAAGACCTACGTATGTTGCACCTACACCTACACTTACAACTACACCTACAACGGGATTGCTTTCCACAGAAGAAACAAGACCTATGTATGTTGCACCTACACTTACAACTACACCTACAACTACAACTACAACGGGATTGCTTTTGCCCGAAGAAACAAGACCTATGTATGTTGCACCTACACCTACAACTACACCAGTAGTTCCTATTATTCCGATTATCGTTCCTGTGCCTGCACCTACACCTACTAGCGGTGGTGGTAGCGGTGGTGGTAGCCGTGGTGGTGGGTCAATGCCAAGTAATAGTGCTTTAGCTCCTTCGGTAGCTGTTGAGAAAAGTTTTTTAAGAAGAAATATATTGCCAATTATATTAGTTGCTGTTGCGACTTATATTTTTATAAAAAAACCAATAAAATAAAAAAAAATGGAAACAAATTTAGAAGCAGTTATACAAAGCAAAGGTGATGAAAAAGCTACTATGAATGGACTTTATAGAGGTTATTTAAACGCTGGAGGAACTGAATCGTTCAAGGATTTTGCTGAAAATAGTGATAGTTGGTCAAACGCTGACGGAAAACTAGGAGAATGGTTTAGAAAAGCTAATGAAAGTGGTGTTATAGGTCAAGTATTGGCTGGAGCAAGTGCTTGGGCTAATTCAAAATTAGGTTCAGGAGGAGGTTCATCAGTAGAAGTTCCTTGTTTAGACGGGTACACGAGAAATGCTAATGGTATTTGTGTTGAGGACGTAAAACCTATGTCTACAATAGCAATAGTTGGTATTAGCGTTGGTATTCTAGCTTTAATAGGCGGTATAATTTACGTGTACAAAACCAAAAGTAAATAATAATAATTTAAAATTTAAAAGAAAATGGGATTTAATTACGAGCAGTACGAAGAAGTTTTAGAAGGAACTAATGATGTAACCGAAAATAAAGAAGTAATGAACTTTATTGGAGATGAATACGACTATGCGAATGGTGAAGGAGAAGTTGAAGTTGCTCCGTTAATTGTTAAAAAAGAGATTTTCACGAAGAAAAATATTGCGATGGGCTTAGGTTTAGTTGCGATTATAGGTGCAGTTATTTACTTCAATAAAAAATAATATAATGGGAAGTATTTATTTTCAACCGTACATAGATAGAGCTATCGAAAATTCTAATGATAAGATTGTCAAAGAAATTTTAATAGATGAGAGTCAAGAGCAACTATCTAACATTACTGGAGATGAGATAGAGACTATTTGCACTAAGATTAGCAACTCCGATATTTCGGACAATTGTAGAGACCAATTAGACGGTACTAAAAAAAGCGGTCAAAGTGAAGATAATACAATTTCTTATTGGAAAGCTGTATCGAAAGGATATGAAGGAACTATTTCAGAGTTTATTGCTAAAAAGTCATTTTGGTCTAAAACTTTAAATTTAGTAAAAGTTGGTGCTGGACTAGGTATTGGATTGCTGTCAAGAGACTCAAATCAAGGGAATGCTCCTGCAAACACTTCTAATGAAAGAAGAAGGTTAAGCGTAAGTTCTAGGTTTTGGATTGCGTTTGGGGTCGTTGGATTAGTTGGTGTTGGTGTTTTCTTTGCTTTAAGAACAAAAAAGAAGTAAGATGAATAATGTAGAAGTTCAATGTGATAACAGACCTACTCTTCTTAAAGTTAATGTTGGGGTGGGAAGTCCTCAAAAGATTAGGCTTATGGTATTCAACCCTGATAGAGCGAAAACATTCTACACAAATAGAGTTAAAACTATTTCAGGTGTTGCAGAATTTGATGTTAGAATGCCTCAAAACTGTAAAAGAGTAATTGTTAGAGTGTGTAATGAAAATGGCTCAATGTCTGACAATGTTAAGATTGAATCTGTTTCTAAGAGTTCTTTATCTCAATACCCTTTGTGCTATGGAAGTTCTAAAGTTTCAAGTTTTGTTCAGTTTGCTCAAGAATTTAGTGAACAAGCTTCAGCGATTACCGAGGGAACATATTTCTCGAATGACAAGAAGTATAGAATTGATTATTTTGAAGCTATAAAGCAAAAAGGAAGAGAGCTTTCCACTCCTGCAAGAATATCTAATATTGACGGAAGAATGGAAGTGTCGAAAAAATATTTTGTAAAATATACCGTTCCAATGAGAATGGCAATTATACTTCATGAATTTTCACATTTTAATTTAAACATAATACAAAAAGATGAAATTGAAGCCGATTTAAACGCTTTAAAAATTTATTTAGGTTTGGGCTACCCAGTTATCGAAGCTCACAATAGTTTTTTAAATGTTTTTAAAGGAACTCCTTCTGAACAAAACAAAGAAAGGTATCAATACATCAAATACTTTATTGATAATTTTGAGGAATCAAAATTTAGAATTTGTATATAAATAGTAAATAATAAATAATAAATAAAAAAAAAGATGAACAAGAAAAATTTAATGATTGTAGGGGGTGTTTTAGCTTTAGTAGGTGTAGCTTATTATATGCACACTAAAAATAAAAAAGCAAGTAGCTTAAAATTGGCTTCAGCACCATTAACTGACGGTAATATGTCTAATGCAAGTGGTACTAACTGCAAATGTGGAAAAGGAGTTTCTGGACATTGTGCTTCAGGAGACTGTAGTAAATGTTGTGGCTCATACGGAGAGAGAGAAGAGCGACCTTCATCAAGGCTTTCAGGAAACTCAAGAATGATGAGACAATCAAACAGAATGTCTAATTAATAACTTAAAAAGTAGCAAGAAAAATTAAAACTTGCTACTTTTTTTTGCTTAAAACTTATATGAATTTTATAAATCATATAATAGACATTATATTTGTATCTATTAGTGTTTTTTAGGCATTATTTTAAAAAAAAAAGAAAATGGGTTTAAACTTTAATACTTTACCTAGTTGGGCTAAGGGAACAATAGCGGTTGTTACAACTGTTGGTGTTGCTGTTAGTGTATTTTATAGCGTTCGGGGGATTAATAAGTACTTAAAAAGAAGGAAGGACGAGAAAGGACAGACTGATGAAATAGACTCAACTGCGGATGAGTTGAATAAACTAAATAAAAACCAGTCAACAAAACAAAAACTTTCCGATTCAACAATAAAATCTATTGCGAATGTGATAGAAATTGAAAGTGAAACGGCTTGGTTCTCTCACAGTTATTACTGGTCTATTTCATCTCAACTTAATAAATTGAAAAACAATGCTGATTTCTTAGCTCTAAATAAATCTTTTGGCACACGAACTATTTCGGGTCACTTTTTTGACAGGGATTTCACGGCTACATTATCTCAGGTTATTCAATACAATTTAGACCAATCAGATGTTGACGGCTTAAACAGATTATTGACGAAGAAGGGTATAAGATATAAAATATAAAAAAACAATTATGGATATTGATAGAGAATTACAAGGAATGATGGTTGATTTAACTGCTCCAAATGTTTGGGATGAAGGCATGAGTTATGCTTGTGGAGATGATTATTCTAATGCAGGAGGTTGTGCAATTAAGCACCCATTCAATAAGGGTAGAAGAAACGAATGCAACAGACTGTTTGCGGAAAAGAAAGCATCAAACAGAGGAACAAGTGCTGGAACGGCATTAAGTAAAGGTGCTTTTTGTGTTAAAGGCACACCTATTTATCTTCCTCAGGCTTATATATTTACTAGCAGAGTGAAAAGAACTCAAAATAGAGCGATTTGTAAGAATAGGAAGTTAGAGAAACTTGCAGATGATAATCCACCAGCTGAGGTTGTAAAAGACAAGCCTTCTGAAGATTTTAAAGCTCCGATACAAGATTCAACTGCTTCACTTGGAGAACAAGCTTCTATTGGAGAACAAGCTTCACTTGGAGGACAAGCTGATGGAACAAAATCAAACACAAATCTTTATATAGGTATTGGGATTGGTGTTGTTTTACTTTCCGTTGTTGGTGTTGTTTTGTATGTTAAATTTAAAAAATAATATTTTATGTCAATAGAAAAATATTTTAACGATGATGATTACTCTAATGCAACAGGCTATACTGAAGCTGAATTGGTTAGTCAAATTAGAACAGCAAAAGACAGGCTTCTAGTTGTAACTGCTGAAAATGACTCGGCACGAATTAGTTACGATGAAGCAAATGCGAGAAAATGTAGCGGTAAAAAACCATACCACGATGAATGTTGGTCGAAAGAAGCCCATAAAACTAATTTTTTTGCTATTAGGGAGACTACATTAGCAGAAATTAATAGAATTAACGCTAACATACCAGTTTGGCAAAATGAGTTAGACGGTCTGATAGAAGCTAGATTAATTGCTGAAGAAAATAAACGTCAAGCTGATGAAGCTAAAGCCGAAGCTAAACGTCAAGCTGATGAAGCTAAAGCCGATGCTAAACGTCAAGCTGATGAAGCTAAAGCCGATGCTAAACCAAACACTATTAGTAAACCAACGGTTGACGGAAATCGTATAGTTATGGCGAACCCTAACTCAATTGAAGAACCTAAAAAGGGTTTAAGCAAAAAAGTTATGGTTATTGGGGCAGGTGTTTTGGTTTTAGGATTGGTGGTTTTTTTAATTTTTAGAAATAGAAAAAATGGATAGGACAGATAAAATAGTGGCATCATTATTAGTTACTACAATAATCGGTAGTGTTGTTTATTACTTTTTGGTTCACAAGAAGAAAACAGAAGTTTTAGCGATTGTTCCAGACACTAAGGTTTTGATTGAACAACTTCCAAATAAACCTATTGAGTTTATTGACAATCGAAAAGAAAGAGAACTAGCTTTAAAACAATCGCTTATGTTAGGCTCAAAAGTAGACCTTGAACAAGAAATGCCAAGCGGTAGAGGTATGTACGTAAAAAAATAATTATGAGTTTATTATTTGATTTAGTTAAGAATGTACAGGGAAAGCCTACTGATAAAGTTTCTTTAGAAGTTTATGAAGTAAGGAAGTCAATCTGTAACTCGTGTCCTAAAAGAATGATTACTGGTAATTGTTCTGTTTGTGGTTGCTTTACAAACGATAAGACTAAGTATAGTGATGAAGAATGTCCTTTAGGTAATTGGTAGTATGGATTGGAAGAAGACAGGTGTTATTTTAGTTACTCTAGGAGTTACAGCGAGTGTTTGCTACGTTTCGTACTCATTTATTTTTAAAGCTAATTTAAACGGTTTTGAAGCGTTTAAATCTAAATCTGAATCTAATGGTTTTTTCTCAACTTTAACAGAGGAAAATGTGTCTAAAATGAAAAAAAACATTGGAAACATAACTAAGAGACAGTTATTTATATTTACTGAATTGTTTAATAAAAATGTTCTATTAGAGTTGGAAGAAAAAGATTTTAATAAGATAAAAATAAAATGGAATTATGAATAAAACATACATTAAGATAGGAGCTATAACCTTAGTAGTTTTAATAGGTGGGTTTTTGGCTTATAAGTTGTCAAAAAGACGTATGAATAGGATGGCTTTAGAATTTAACAATTCCGAAGTAGACAGTTCAACTTCGGTGTCAAATCCAAAATTAGAAACAGAAGCTTTTAGTTCTGATAAAAAAGTCGGAATGGGAAGTCTTGGAATTAATGCTAAAACGGTTCAAGAAACCTTAAATAATATTATTTCTGATGCTTATAAATACGGAAAATCTGTAGACTCAAATTGGGCGAGTGGCATAAATACTGATGCTAAAAAAGAATCTTATAGAAGTATGGTTGCTAACGTACCAAAACTTAAAGTTGATGGTATGTTTGGGAAAAAATCAACTGATGCTTTGATTAAAATAGTTGGAGTTAAATCAGCTAGTTACAACGAAGTGAAAAGTAAAAGAATGTCTTTTGCTAAAGAATATGGAGTTTTAAATCCATACAAATAATAAAATTTAAAATAAAATGGGATTCAATTACGAGCAGTACGAACAAGTCTTAGAAGGCAATAGTCAAGATGATTATTCTAATGCAGGAGGTTGTGGGTTTAAGCACCCCTTCAATAAGGGTAAGAGAGATGCTTGTAACAAGCTATTTGCGGAAAAGAAAAAAAATCAGTCGGGAAATGGTGAAGCAGATATATTAATGTCTCAGGCTATCTTAAAATTAGCTGAATCACCAGCTCAACAAATGAATCAACAGTCGGGGTCGAGATTATCAGGACTTGCTATTGGAGGAATTGTTTTAGGGTCGGCTTTAATGTTGGTTATAATGGTAATTGTAATTAAGAAAGTAAAAAAATAAATAAAATGGACGGAAAAAAAATATTAATGTGGGGAGGTATTGCAACTTTAATAGTTGGAATTGGAATGTGGGCAAAAAAACAAATGAATTTAGCTAGTCAACTAATATTTGGAACAAGAAATGTTAGGTTGAAAAAAGTTACTGCTACTGATGTTGTAATTGAGCTTGATTTAACTATTGACAATCCAAGTGTGTTTAATGCTACAATCTACAAGATTGATATAAATGTTTTCGCTAATGGGGTGAAAGCTACAAACATACTTAATGAAGTTCAGGTTGCTATTATGCCTAATGCAAAAATAGGTGTACCGTTAAAGATGTCTTTTAATCCTAAAGATTTAGGTCAGAATGTAGGAGTTTTATTCTCTACTGGATTCAATATAGATAATGTAGTTTTGACTTTTAGAGGTGTATTAAAAATTAGTAAAAATGGTATTCCTTTGACTATTCCAATTCTTTACACTTCAACCTACAAAGAATTGTTAGGTTAAAACCCCTTGATTTGTACCGTTTTTTATTTATCTTTAGGCTCTTATAATATCTTAAAAAATAAATAAAAAATGGTACAGGAACAAGTAAAAAAAATAATGAGCAAAGCTATCAACCGTTTTGCTTTAGAACACAATGTTGAAAGCAATAAAGTTGCTATATTCATACATACTAAGAGTGATGACAATGAGCCTTTATACTTTAAGAGTGTTGAAGGTAAAAACATACTAAACGAAGAAAGTACAGGCGTTAAAAACCTATCATTCAACAAAGATATACTAGGTCTTAAAATAGACTTAGATTTAATGGGGAGAGGGTTTTTAACGTCGAACTTTATGCAAAGTTACTTTAAAAATGTAGGTGAATCTGAAGGGGTAAATCCTAAAACTTTGTATCTGAAAATAGGGTGTAAAGATTTTAAAGCTGATTTATTAGACATAACATTATATCATAATGCGAAAGCTCTAAAAAAATTAACTTTAAACGACATCTTCCCCGACTAAATAATAATTTAATTAAAATGAAATAATGAGTACAATAATTCAAAGAGTATTTACAGATGAAATTACAAATTCTGTTTTTGTAACGACACCAGAAATGAGCATTCGAGCTATCAGCGTTTTTTGTTCTTCTGAAACTTCAGGTTCGATACTTGGTGGAGCTAATTTAGGTGGTAATGCACCTTCGTCTTTAACGATAAGTCAAAATAAGTCTATAACTTTTGAAGTTATAGGTACTGGAGTTTTAGACGTTTTAACGATTACTGCCCCTTTGGGTTGCACACTTCAGATAATTGCACTTTCTTAATTTATAAAAAAAAATGAGTGGATTCGGAATAACAACATCAGGAGGTTCAGCGCCTACACCTGTTCCAAAAACAGTAATAACTTTTAATCAATTAACCCCGACTACTGTGGGGGTTGTATTTGACCCTGACGACCCTAATAATACTGATGTAATTTATAGTTCTGATATAGATGCTTCAAGTTGGAGATGGACAGGTTCAGCTTATATTACTTACAATGTTCCTTCAACAACAGCTTGGTACATATACGGCACTACTACTGATGCAGGGGGAAATAAAACTTCAGCTATCGGTAGAGCTAATTCAGTTTATGCTAATAACTTTGGAAATAGGATACGGCACACGCAAACATCTTCAGTTGGATATGCTGGGAATTGGTACAACGTGTTTGATATAAGAGTTTATAATCCCTTTGAAAATTTGGCATTTTCAATTATAATGAACGAGCGAGGTGCAAGTTCTGGTGCAGGTTCACACGTGAAGTTAGACTTTATTGTTAAAATCCAAAACACAACGGTTAAATCCATTGTAGTAAATTGTGCGTCAAATAGTTATTTAAACACGTTTGATTTATCAAATTTTGAAGTATTGTGGAACAACGCAACTGAGCGATTCACTGTTTATTACAAGCCTACATTATCTGATATGTCTACAGCTTGGACTGTGATTAATGCGGACAAATCCAACATGGCAAATAGTGCCTACATCATTTGGAACAACATATATCTTGCTACATCCTCATTAGCAGGGCAGGTTAATGATACAATTGATAACAAAAAAATTACACTTAATCAAATCAACGGAGCATATAGTTTACCAGTAGCAGATGGCACAGCTAATCAAGTTATGGAAACGAATGGTGCAGGCATCACTTCTTGGGTTGATGCAAGGATAGTTAGAACACAATCAATTGTAAGTGCGTCAACGGTAACGGCTACAAATAAACAAGATTTAATTGAAGTAACAGCCTTAGCGGTTGGAATAGAAATAAGTAATCCAACTGGAGCGTTTACAAATGGTCAACTTTTGGAATATAAGATAAAAGATAACGGCACACCAAGAACATTGACGCTCGGTTCAAAC
>LV_Brine_h2_0102DRAFT_1000053_pt1 | contig 40370 bp, 38 predicted proteins | sample LakVidmifraction_3_FD_10600 | JGI IMG/M metagenome (IMG submission 10600)
TTCTTATCAAGAAATGGTGCGGAAAGAGAGACTTGAACTCTCACAACCGAAGTTACTGGAACCTAAATCCAGCGCGTCTACCAATTCCGCCACTCCCGCATTACTTTGTGTTATTAAACACTAGGTAGTTATTTTAAACTCTTCATTGAGCTGCAATTTAACTCTTGCAGAGCCATTTCTAAAAGAAGAAATGGTGGCTAAGACGGGATTTGAACCTGTGACCCCATCATTATGAGTGATGTGCTCTAACCAGCTGAGCTACTTAGCCATTGTTGGCTGGGATACCAGGATTTGAACCTGGGAATGCCAGGATCAAAACCTGGTGCCTTACCGCTTGGCGATATCCCAACAAAAACAATTGATAGTTTTAATTCTTATCAAGAATGGTGCGGAAGGAGAGACTTGAACTCTCACATCCTAAGATACTGGAACCTAAATCCAGCGCGTCTACCAATTCCGCCACTCCCGCATTACTTTGTGTAATTAAACACTAGGTAGTTATTTTAAACTCTTCATTGAGTAACAAAAAAATAATGGTGGCTAAGACGGGATTTGAACCTGTGACCCCATCATTATGAGTGATGTGCTCTAACCAGCTGAGCTACTTAGCCATATTTTTTCGTTAGCACTTCATCGCTGAGTGCGGGGCGTATTATGCTGATATGGCCCAAATTCGTCAACACCTTTTTTGCAAAAAAACACTTAACTTGGTTTGTTTGCAGGAAAAGTAAGCTAAGCGGCTAAAATTTAGCATAAATGCTGTTTTTTTAGCTGCATTAAAAACACTAAACTTAAACTTATTCGCAGTTCTTCAATTTTGCTAAACAAATACAGACGTTAAAAAACCACAGCAGGTATTAAAGAAATAAAAAAGGCTCGTAAAAACGAGCCTTTAAAATCATCACCACACTAAATTTGGGTAATGTATATTTATACGTTGAACAAGAAGTTCATTACATCGCCGTCTTTTACAATGTACTCTTTACCTTCTTGGCGCATTTTACCTGCTTCTTTTGCGCCGCTCTCACCCTTAAAGGCAATAAAGTCGTCAAAAGCAATCGTTTGTGCGCGAATAAAGCCACGCTCAAAGTCGGTATGAATTTTACCTGCTGCTTGTGGCGCAGTTGCACCTACAGGAATAGTCCATGCGCGTACTTCTTTTACGCCTGCTGTAAAGTAGGTTTGTAATTGCAGTAATTCATAGCCACCACGAATAACAAGGTTAAGGCCTGGCTCTTCTAAACCAAGATCAGCCATAAACTCAAGCTTGTCTTCTTCATCTAGCTCAGAAAGCTCAGATTCAATAGCAGCACATACAGGAACAACAATCGCATCTTCTGCTGCGGCAATAGCGCGTACAACATCAAGGTATGGGTTGTTTTCAAAACCATCTTCAGCAACGTTAGCAATATACATTGTTGGTTTGATAGTTAAAAAGTTAATAGAGCTGATAGCTGCTTTTTCTTCTTTAGTTAACTCTAAAGAACGCAATGTTAAGCCTTCATCAAGGTGTACTTTTACTTTTTCAAGTACTGCATTTTGCTCTTTTGCGTCTTTATCGCCACCTTTAGCTTTTTTAGCATTACGGAACGATGCTTTTTCAGCGCTGTCCATATCGGCAAGCACTAATTCAGTGTTTATAACGTCAATATCATCAGCAGGGTCAATAGTGCCAGCTACGTGAATAATATTATCATCATTAAAACAGCGAACTACGTGGCCAATGGCGTCAGTTTCACGAATATTAGCTAAAAACTGGTTACCAAGACCTTCACCTTTAGATGCGCCTTTTACTAAACCGGCAATATCTACAAACTCCATACTTGTTGTAAGAATGCGCTGTGGGTTTACAATTTTAGCAAGTGCGTCTAGGCGAGGATCAGGCACTGGTACCACACCTGTATTAGGCTCAATGGTACAAAAAGGAAAGTTAGCGGCTTCAATACCCGCTTTTGTTAATGCATTAAAAAGTGTCGATTTACCCACATTAGGCAAGCCAACAATGCCACATTTAAAACCCATAGTAAGATACCTTGTTTAGATTCGTTTAAACGGCGAACTTGTACCCAAGTTACTAGGGTTTAAACGAATGTAGTCTGTTTTGTGCTTTTAACACACCATCTTTTGCAAGTATTTCCATGCAGCGTACCGCTTCATCAATGGCAGCATCCATTTTTTCTTGGTCTGCTTTGGCCGCTTTTCCTAGCACCCAACCAGTTACCATTTCACGATGCCCCGGATGACCTACACCAATGCGCAAGCGCATAAAGTCTTTTTGATTTGCCATTTTTGCAATAATGTCTTTTAAGCCATTATGACCGCCGTGTCCGCCGCCTTTCTTTAATTTGGCAACGCCAGGTTCTAAGTCTAATTCATCGTGGGCAACTAAAATGCTTTCCACAGGAATTTTGAAAAAATTAGCTAAACTACCGACCGCTTTACCACTTAAGTTCATATAAGTAGTGGGGATCAATAATTTGAATTCTTGATCTTGAATAATCACTTTACCTGTAAGGCCGTGATATTTAGGATCGTGTTTTAGAGTGCAGTTATAGCGTGCAGCGAGTTGCTCAATGAACCAAGCACCTGCATTGTGGCGTGTGTTTGCGTATTCGGGGCCTGGATTAGCCAGGCCCACAAGCATTTGAATAGAATTCAAGGTGTTAAGCCTTAAATATTATTCTGCAGCGTCTTCAGCTTCATCTTCAGTTGGAGCTGATTTGTTAGCTTTAACAATTAGGATAGACTGATCGTGACCAGGACCTTTTGCTAAATCTATTGATGAAACGCCAGCTGGTAATGCAACATCAGAAATATGTAGAGAATCGCCTGCAACTAATTTTGAAACATCTACTGTTACGAAATCAGGGATTGCTTTAGGGAAACAAGAAATTTCGATTTCAGTTAACTGACGAACAACAGTTGTACCAAGTTTTTCTACAACGTCTTCACCAACAAAGTGGATTGGAACAATAGTATGTAGCTTTTGGTTTGCATCGATACGTTGGAAATCAAGGTGTGTAACTTTAGGCTTGAAAGGGTGACGTTGAATATCTTTTAGGATAGTTTCAACAGACTCGCCGCCAATGTTAAGTGTAAGAATTTGCGTGTAAAAACCTTCGCTTTCTTGAGCTTTAATCACATCTTTATGATCTAAAGTGATTGAAGTAGCTTCTTTGTTTGCGCCGTAAACGATAGCAGGCACTTTGTCTTCGCGACGTAGGCGGCGGCTCGCACCAGTACCAGTTTGCTCGCGAAGTTCTGCGTTATATACATAAGTTTTGTTTGACATAATAGTTTCCAATAATTAAAAGTATAGGGCCTTTGCGACCAAGGTCCCTAGCCAAAAGGCGCGCTATCATAACATCGCCCCCCAGCAAAATATATAACAGTTACGAAAAAAGCGCCAAAAGGCGCTTTTTAAAATTAAAGTTACTTAGCTTCGCTAAAGTAGATCTTTAATTAATGCTCAAACATTGCTGAGATAGACTCTTCGTTACTAATACGACGAATAGTTTCTGCAAGCATGTCGGCAAGTGTAAGTACTTTAACAATATTTAGTGCTTTAAGCTCTGCAGACAGTGGAATAGAGTCAGTTACAATAACTTCGTCAATCACTGAATTGCGCAAGTTTTCAGCCGCTTTTCCCGAAAGAATAGGGTGAGTAGCATATGCAAATACGCGCTTAGCACCGTGTTCTTTAAGTGCTTCAGCTGCTTTACATAATGTACCGCCGGTATCAATCATATCATCAACGATAATACAATCACGACCTTCAACATCACCAATAATATGCATCACTTGAGAAACGTTTGCCTGTGGGCGACGTTTATCAATAATAGCTAAATCGGTATCGTTTAGTAGTTTTGCAATAGCACGCGCACGTACAACGCCACCAATATCTGGAGATACAACAACAACGTCGTCAAAATGACGTGCTTTCATATCTTCAAGTAAAACAGGGCTACCAAATACGTTATCTACAGGTACATCAAAGAAGCCTTGGATTTGCTCAGCGTGTAAATCAACCGTAAGAACGCGGTCAACACCTACACTAGATAAGAAATCGGCAACGACTTTAGCGGTAATGGGTACACGGGCAGAACGTACACGACGATCTTGACGAGCATAACCAAAATAAGGAATAACGGCAGTAATACGACCGGCAGATGCACGACGTAGAGCATCAACCATAACGATAAGTTCCATAAGGTTATCGTTTGTAGGGGCACAGGTTGATTGTAAGATGAAAACATCCGATCCACGAACATTCTCATTAATTTGAACACTGATCTCACCGTCGCTAAAACGGCCAACAACAGCATCGCCTAATTCAATATATAAACGTTTTGCAACTTTTTGAGCTAACTCAGGTGTTGCGTTACCAGCGAAGAGCTTCATGTCAGGCACGGTAGGGTTCCTCAGGCACTGAATTTTTGGACTAACAGGCAATAATTAAACCACTGCGTGTTAACTTATGACTACTTGTACGTTACTTCAATCAAATATGGCGGCTAACTCCGTATGAGCGGGAGAAGTATTAACGCTTGATGCGATAAACCCCTGCCAAGTATGGGGGAGATTAGCAAGTACATCTTGTGCTTGAACTTGCGTAGCAAATTCTACAAAACAACATGAACCTGTTCCGGTCATCTTTGATGGAGCGTATTTTAGCAACCACTGCAGGGTTTTTTCAACCTCGGGACACAGCTTTTTCACTAAAGATTCGCAATCGTTAGTTAAAATATGCTGTTGCCAGTCTCCTGAAATTTTTGGCGTGTCGCGTTTTAGTTCAGGATGAGTAAATATTTTAGCAGTACTTACATGTTGATTAGGGAAGACCACACAATACCACTTTTGCTCAAGCATTACTTGTTCTAATTGCTCACCAATCCCATGCGCTATGGCGCTTTTACCATGTATGAATACGGGTACATCGGCACCTAGTTGTAAGCCTAAATGAGCTAATTCATCTAAACTGAGGGCTGTTTTCCACAACTTATTTAAGGCTAATAATGTGCTGGCAGCGTCTGATGATCCACCGCCAACACCGCCGCCCATTGGCAAACGTTTAATTAAATTTATTTTCACGCCTTGCTTTGTTTTGCACTGTGTTTGCAATAATAAAGCCGCTTTATAGATAAGGTTGTCGGTTGTGGCTATGCCATTTGTGTCGCCGGTAACAATAATTGCAGGTAAATCGCTTAACTCAAAACTAAGTTCGTCGCCATAATTTAAAAACGTAAACAGGGTTTCTAGTTCATGGTAACCGTCATCTCGGCGGCCATTAATATGTAAAAAAAGATTGAGCTTTGCCGGCGCAATAAGTGAAAATGAAGTGATATTATTCATGGTTAATTAAACTGCCAATCGTAGAGTTGAATTTTAATTTTAATTTTTTGATGGGTTAAGGTCAGTCTGTTGGGTAGCCAGTAGCCGCTTTTTTGCACAAAGCTAGCGTACTCAATTTGCCATTTTTTACCTGTACTATCAAACCATAATACGCTTTTAGCGCGGCCTAATTGATCAACCTTTAAAGTTTGGTCATCAATGGTGCCTTTTAACCAACTGTCGGCGTTATTTACCGGTAAAGCAAAACCGGTTAAACGTTTTAGTAATGCCGTTGCATTGGTGTCAAAATACTGCTCGCCATCATAGTTTAGTTCTGCCGTATTTGCAGTTTGTTTGAGTGACAATATACGTGTACCAATAAAAGTGGTGAGCACTAAATTATTGTTATTTTGGCTCTGTTGCCAGTTTAAGTTTGCAGATTGGCGCTCATCGGGGCTAATAAAAGCAAGTTTACCTTCTACTTGCCAAATACTTTGCTCAGCAAGATGTGTTTTCCAGTTTTCGTAAGTGGTTGTTTCTAAGTTTCTTTTTTGAGCGCAGCCGGCTAAAAACAAGAAAAACATAGCTAAAATAAAATATTGTCGAATCAAATGTTGCTCCTTACTTTCCATATTCCTGAGATTTTTGATAAAATTGCGGCCTTTAAAGTAGGGCTCATCAATATTTGGCAAATATGACCATAATCGCACTTGGTATTAATCACAAAACCGCTCCCGTAGAATTACGTGAAAAAGTGGCTTTTTCCCCTGAGCAAATTTCAGAGGCGCTACAGCAATTAAGTGGCCACGCCCATTTTAATGAGGCAGTGATTGTTTCCACCTGTAATCGAACTGAAGTGTATTGTAGCCTTGCACAGCAAAATTCCCAAACACTGTTGCAGTGGTTATCTAGTTTCCATGGTTTGGATGAACATGAACTGAGTAAAAACATTTACTGCCATGAAGGTAGTGATGCTATAAATCACTTAATGCGCGTAGCCTGTGGCCTAGATTCACTCGTACTGGGCGAGCCGCAAATTTTGGGGCAAATAAAGCAAGCGTATAACAGTGCTAAAACTCATAATGCTGTGGGCGTGACGTTTGATAGATTATTTCAAAAAACGTTTTCAGTTGCTAAGCAAGTACGTACTGAAACCAACATTGGTGCCAGTGCAGTGTCGGTTGCTTATGCGGCGGTTAATTTAGCTAAACATATTTATGGCAAGCTCGATAAAACCAATGTACTTCTCATTGGTGCCGGTGAAACAATTGAGCTAGTAGCCAAACATTTGTACCAAAATGAGCCGCAAAACATTACGGTTGCGAACAGAACCCTTGAGCGTGCACGTAGTTTAGCGGATCAAGTATCGGGTGATGTAATTGCACTTGCTCAGCTACCTGAGCGTTTACATAAAGCCGATATTGTTATTAGTTCTACCGCCAGCACACTGCCTATTATTGGTAAGGGTGTGGTGGAGCAAGCACTTAAACAGCGTCGTTATAAGCCTATGTTGTTTATTGATATTGCGGTTCCTCGCGATATTGAAAGCCAAGTGGGTGAACTTGACGATGCTTATTTATATTCTGTTGATGACTTACAAACCATTGTTAGCGAGAATATGAGTGCCCGAGAAGAAGCCGCTGAGCAGGCTGAAGTTATTATTACCGAGCGCACTAAAGAGTTTTTAATGTGGATACGCTCACTCGATTCGGTGGATTTAATTCGCCACTATCGAAACGATGTACAAACAATAAAGTCCGAACTTGTAGAGCGAGCAGTGAGTCAGCTCAATACAGGTAAAGATGCCGAAAAAGTTATTTTAGAGCTGGCCAATAAGTTAACCAACCGCTTAATGCACGCGCCTACCCGTGCTATTCAAGATGCAGCGAAAAAAGGTGAAGTGGCTCAGTTAAACCAATTGAAAAAAATGTTAGGTATTGATCAGGAATAGCAGTTAATGAAAGAATCCGTTTATCATAAGTTAGAAATCTTAGTTGAGCGTTATGAAGAAGTACAAGCGCTACTAAGCGACCCATCGGTCATTCGTGATCAAAACCGCTTTCGTGCACTTTCTAAAGAATACTCAGATTTAGAAGAGGTAGTAAAAACGTTTTTAAGCTACCAACAAGCGCAACAAGATGTAATAAGCGCAGAAGAAATGCTGAAAGATTCAGACCCAGATATACGTGAAATGGCGCAAGAAGAATACAAAGAAGCTAAAGCACAAATACTGACCATAGAAGATGAAATTCAAGTATTAATGCTGCCAAAAGATCCTAAAGACAATAATAACGTGTATTTAGAAGTGCGAGCGGGCACTGGTGGCGACGAAGCGGCTATATTTGCCGGCGACTTATTTAGAATGTACAGCCGTTATGCCGAAACTAAAAAATGGAAAGTAGATGTGGTGACCACCAACGAAGGTGAGCACGGCGGCTATAAAGAAATAATTGCTAATATTAGTGGTGAAGGCGTTTTTGGTCAGCTGAAATTTGAATCTGGCGTGCATCGTGTACAACGTGTACCAGAAACCGAATCGCAAGGTCGAGTTCATACCTCTGCGTGTACGGTTGCGGTAATGGCTGAAGTACCAGAAGCTGAGGCAATTGAAATTAATTCGGCCGATCTTAAAGTTGATACGTTTCGTGCATCAGGCGCGGGTGGTCAGCACGTAAATAAAACCGATTCTGCTATTCGTATTACCCATATACCTACCGGTGTGGTTGTAGAGTGTCAGGATCAGCGCTCGCAACATAAAAACCGTGCTAAAGCTATGTCGGTACTTGCAGCGCGTTTGCAACAAGCTGAAGACGAAAAGCGCGATGCAGCAGAAGCCTCTGAGCGTCGTAACTTAGTAGGCAGTGGCGATCGCTCTGAGCGTATTCGTACTTATAACTATCCACAAGGTCGTATTACCGATCACCGTATTAACTTAACCCTATATCGCTTAAACGAAGTGGTAGCCGGTGATTTAAGCTGTATTGTAGAGCCATTAATGCAAGAGCATCAGGCCGACTTACTAGCGGCCATGGGCGATGAGTAATAATAGTGACCCAAACCCTCGAACAAGCAATTGCTGCAGGCGCTAATTTATTAGCACCTAGCAGCGAAAGCGCTAAATTAGACGCGCAAGTTTTACTACTGCATATATTGCAAAAACCTCACAGTTATCTTTTTACTTGGCCAGAAAGCACGCTTAGTACAGAGCAACAGCAGCAATTTGATACATTTTGCCAAAGGCGTTTAAATGGCGAGCCAGTTGCACATATTACAGGGCAACGTGAATTTTGGAGTTTATCGCTAGAGGTTAATGCCACCACTTTAATACCGCGTCCAGATACCGAAACCTTAGTAGAGCAAGCGCTTGAAATGGCGGTGCCAAGTAATGCAAAGGTGCTCGATTTAGGCACAGGGACTGGCGCAATCGCGTTAGCACTGGGGAGCGAAATGCCCACTTGGCAAATTACCGCAGTAGATAGAGTAGCTGATGCTGTTGCACTTGCTACACGTAACCAGCAGCGATTAGCCATTAATAATGTGCAAGTAAAGCAAAGTAATTGGTTTAGCGCGCTTAATGGCGAAAAGTTTCATTTAATTGTATCTAATCCGCCGTATATAGAAACAACCGATATACACCTCAAGCAAGGTGATGTGCGCTTTGAACCGCTCTCAGCACTTGTTGCAGATGATGATGGACTGGCTGATATAAAACAAATAATTACCCAATCACGTGACTATCTTCACGCTAAAGGTTATCTTTTGATCGAACATGGTTTTGAGCAAAGTGGTGCGGTTAGCCAATTTTTTGCACAAATGGGGTTTATAAATATTAAAACAGTGAAAGACTTAGGCAATAACGATCGCGTTACACTTGCACAGTGCTCTTAAACTAAATTACAGCAGTGTAATATTTGCACTGCTTATTCGTTTTTAAAAATAAAAACATTTAACTAAACAGAAGTATTAAAACTATGGATTATTTAGCAGTTAAACATTCACACATGGCTATTGCGATGTTGAGTGTAATTTTATTTTATGTACGCTCATTTTCACGCATGGGTAGTGGTAAGTTGGCAAAAAATAAACTGGTGTTTATTGGCAGCCACGGCATAGACACTTTGTTACTTGTTTCAGCATTAATGCTAATGGGGATCGCTAAAATTAATCCGTTTGAGCAATATTGGTTACTAGAAAAGATAGTGCTAGTGGTTATTTATATTGCCGTTGGTATTGTTAGCTCAAAACAAACAAAAACAGCACCAAAAGTAGCATATACCATTTTTAACACTTTGGTTATTTTAGCTATCGGTTATTTAGCAACCGCTAAGTCGGCACTGCTTTTATAAGTAATAATTAGCCCAATTGAGCTTTGTATAATTGTGTACAAAGCTCAACTATTTCTAAACATAAGTTCACATTCAAGCCCCTCTACATTGGTATCTAGCTTAAAAAGTAGTAAACTACGCCTTCGTTTTCTAAAATGTTGTAGTATGAATGACCACCCTCGGGTTTGATGAACACGATGATTCTTATTTTGATGAAGCTTATGATGATTTTTTGCCACCGGCGATTTATCGTTGTATTCAAGCCGAATCTAAATGGGACCCTCAGATTGACTTAACGCCTAGCTATGAAATTTTAACTTCCTTTGAACAGGAAATAGATGCTTTGTGTCTGCAAACATCTGACGAGCATGTGCGTTTAGATAAGCTATTAGATCGCTTTTATAGTGAATGGCTGTTTAGTGCTTCTAGCTTAAAAGTGCCAGAGTACAAATTAAATTGCATAAGCTATACATTAACTATGCGCAGTGGTTCACCAACAACACTTGCTATTTTACTCAGCCATTTTTTACAACATGCCAAACTAGACGCTTGTGTAAGTATTACCCAAGGTGATATTGGTATACATGTAGCTATGAGTGATGAAGAAGGCTATACCATTGAGCCAAGCAGCGGCCAACAAAGCTGGTATATCATTCCTGAAAACGTTGATGAAGATAATGCCCAAGAGCAAGAGCCACTTGAGCTTATTTTTGACGACGAAGTATATAAATTATTTTTAGCCCAGCAAAAGTGGTCGTTTATTAGCGAAAATAAATTTGGTCATGCGTTAAACTGCGTCGAAATGCTGATGGATATAATTGGTGACGACCCTTATGAGCGACGCGACAGAGGGTATTTACTCAATCAATTAGGTTGCCCTAAAATGGCACGTGACGATTTACAGTTTTTTGTAGATGAATGCCCAGACGATCCTGCAATAGAGATTATTCAACACCAAATAGAAGAACTAGAAGACAATAATAATAAAACTCACCATTAAAAATAGGAATAACTATGGTTGAAGCCCAAACTGCATTAATTACTAACGATGCTGTGGTACTTGGTTTACTGGCTATTATTTTAGGGTTTGTGTTTAAAACCTCTAACAGCCAGCACCCAGGTTTTAAAGCATTTTATAAATATGTACCCGCTTTACTGTTATGTTACTTTTTGCCCTCATTACTTAATACCTTTGGTATTGTTGATGGTAATAAATCAAACGTATATTACGTAGCGTCACGCTACTTATTGCCAGCGTGTTTAATACTGCTGACTATAAGTATTGATTTAAAAGCCATTATAAACTTAGGCCCCAAAGCACTCATTATGTTTTTAACCGGTACTACTGGTATTGTTATTGGTGGCCCTTTAGCTATTTTAATTATGAGTGCAGTGTACCCAGAAGCAATTGGCGGACATGGCCCCGATGCCGTATGGCGCGGTATGACCACAGTAGCAGGTAGCTGGATTGGTGGCGGTGCTAATCAAGCATCAATGAAAGAAATGTTTGAAGTTGGCGGTGATATATTTTCGGCCATGGTGACGGTAGATGTCATTGTTGCTAACTTATGGATGGCCGTTTTATTATTAATGGCAGCTAATCATAAAGCCATTGATGCAAGAACAGGTGCCGATACCAGCGCCATTGAAGATCTTAAAAACCGGGTTGAAAAATATCATGCTGAGCATGCGCGCATGCCAACGCTTAACGATTATATGATGATTATTGCCATTGCCTTTGGTATTACCGGCTTGGCACATTTTTGTGCTGACTTTTTAGGCCCTTACTTTGGTGCTAATTTCCCATGGGCACAAGAGTACAGCTTAAACAGTAAGTTTTTTTGGTTAATCGTGATCTCAACCACTATTGGTATTAGTTTATCGTTTACTAAAGTACGCCATATAGAATCGTTTGGCGCGTCGAAAGTTGCTTCTACATTTTTGTATATTTTGGTTGCATCAATCGGCTTACACATGAATATAACGGCGATTTTTGAAACACCAATGTATTTTGTAATTGGCATTATATGGATGCTTACCCATGCGAGCTTAATGTTAATTGTAGCTAAACTAATTAAAGCACCGTTATTTTATATGGCGGTAGGCTCACAAGCCAACGTAGGCGGCGCGGCATCTGCACCCGTTGTTGCCGCTGCATTTCACCCGTCGCTTGCTCCTGTAGGTGTATTATTAGCGGTACTTGGCTATGGCGTAGGTACTTATATGGCTTATATTTGTGGATTAATGATGCAAGCAGTTGCACCATAAGGAATAAAAATGAACAACCAAATTATTAAAATTAATGACATAGAACTTGCAAACAACAAACCGTTTGTATTGTTTGGCGGTATTAATGTATTAGAGTCTCGTGATTTAGCCATGCGTGTTGCAGAGCATTACGTAGAAGTAACCACTAAATTAAATATCCCTTATGTATTTAAAGCGTCGTTTGATAAAGCTAATCGCTCATCAATCAACTCTTACCGCGGCCCGGGTTTAGACGAGGGTTTAAAAATATTTGAAGAAATTAAAAAAACATTTAATATTCCGTTAATTACCGACGTACACGAACCACATCAAGCAGCACCTGTTGCTGAAGTAGTTGACGTTATTCAGTTACCGGCATTTTTAGCCCGCCAAACAGATTTGGTTGTTGCTATGGCAAAAACCGGCGCAATTATAAATGTAAAAAAACCACAGTTTTTAGCCCCACACGAAATGCGCCATATTATTACTAAATTTAACGAAGCAGGTAATAACAACGTGGCACTGTGTGAGCGTGGTTCAAGCTTTGGATATAATAACTTAGTGGTTGATATGCTCGGCATGGATGACATGAAAGTAATGGCACCTGTTATTTTTGATGCTACCCATGCACTACAACGCCCAGGTGGCCGTGCAGATTCGGCTGATGGTCGTCGCGCCCAAGCAGCAGAGCTTGCCCGCAGTGGTATGGCACTTGGTATTGCGGGCTTATTTATAGAAGCACACCCAAATCCAAATGAAGCAAAATGCGATGGCCCATGTGCACTAGCATTGAGTAAATTAGAAGGCTACTTGACGCAAATGAAAGCTGTAGATGATTTAATTAAAAGCTTCGCACCGCTTGATACCAGTGCCAGCGATTTATAATTTATAACCTATATATTAGGTAATATTTAAAAAGCGACTAAGGTCGCTTTTTTTACACCTTAAATATATAATTCCATGCATAAGAAAAACTAATTCAAAGCGTGGTTATCATGTCAAGACGGGTCCCTCCATTAAACGCGCTTAAAGCCTTTGAAGCAGCAGCACGTCATTTAAGTTTTACCAAAGCTGCAGAAGAGCTATATGTAACGCAAGCCGCTGTAAGTCATCAAATAAAAACATTAGAAGAACATTTGGGCTTAAAGCTATTTATACGCAGAAACCGCTCGCTATTATTAACCGAAGAAGGGCAGGGTTACTTTCTCGATATAAAAGAAATATTTACCCAACTAATAGACGCCACCGAAAAATTACTAGCACGAGGTGCGAAAGGCTCTTTAACGGTAAGCTTAACGCCAAGCTTTGCGATTCAGTGGCTAGTGCCCAGATTAAGTTTATTTAATGAGTTACACCCAGAAATAGACGTGCGAATAAAAGCGCAAGATCTAGACGAAAACTCTTTAACCGACGATGTCGACGTTGCTATTTATTATGGCCGTGGGCATTGGAGTGGGGTGCAAACTTTTAAGTTACATACCGAGTATTTAGTGCCGCTATGTAGCCCGCTATTATTAAATGGCATTAAGCCACTTAATCAACCCAGTGATTTAGCGCACCATACCTTATTGCACGACACCACACGTAAAAATTGGAAAACATGGATGAAAACCGCCGGTGTACGTAATGTGCAAGTTAACCAAGGGCCCATTTTTAGTCACTCATCTATGGTGTTACAAGCCGCAGTACATGGCCAAGGTGTGGCTATAGGCAATAGTGTACTCGCTAAGCCCGATATTGACGCCGGACGATTAGTGATCCCGTTTAATCATAGTTTAGAGAGTAAAAACGCTTATTATTTAGTGCTGCGCGAGTCGCAAACTGAAATGGGTAAAATAGTGTCATTTAAAGAATGGATGCTGAGCTTAGTAGAGCAAGAACAAGAGTATTAATATGATTGAATGGTTTAAAAATACACAGCAGCCAGCTATAGCACAGTTTATTTTTGCCCATGGTGCAGGGGCAGGTAGCGACCATGAGTTTATGCAAAATATGGCACAACTCATTAGTGAGCAAGGGATTGATGTTGGTTTATTTGATTTTGAATATATGCAAATAGCGAAACAAACCAATAAACGCCGCCCACCCGATCGCGCGCCTAAATTGCTTAGCTACTATGAGCAAATACTTAGCCATGCACAGCCAGGGTTGCCGTTATTTATTGGTGGCAAATCTATGGGGGGACGAATGGCGTCAATGCTTGCCTGTACTAGCGAGCATGCTATTTTAGGTGTATTAGCGTTTGGCTATCCGTTTCATCCGCCAGGCAAGCCTGAAAAGCTACGCACCGATCACTTTGCTGATATAGGCTGCCCATTTTTGGTATTACAAGGTGAGCGCGATACGTTTGGTACTCGTGAGGAGCTAGCTACTATGTTAATGCCCAAGCAACCAGAATATTGCTGGCTACCCGATGGCGACCATTCACTAAAACCGCGTAAAAAAAGTGGCGTTAGTGAGGCGCAAAATCGAGCAACTGCAGTACAAAGTGCTGTGCGCTTTATAAAATGCATTGTTAAATAAGTATTCGAGAGAGTAATAAATGATTAAATTATTTTTAATGACCGGGAGCTTTTTTTGTATGCTGTCGGTAATGCTAGGGGCGTTTGCCGCCCACGGTTTAAAAAGCCGACTGTCGGAGTACTCATTAGGTGTGTTTAAAACCGCAGCTGAGTACCAAATGGTGCATGGATTAGCGCTTATAGCTGTGGCGGTGTTAATTAAGTGGGGTATTAACCTCAATTGGGCTGGCGGTTTTTTTATTGCGGGCACACTGCTTTTTAGTGGCAGTTTATACTTACTTGCCATAACAGGTATGAAGTGGCTAGGCCCAATAACCCCATTGGGTGGTTTATGCTTTATTATTGGTTGGATTGTTATTTTAGTGCAAGTTGCACGATTTAAGTTTTAAAGGGTTAATATGTCTAGTGTTGTAATTTACTGTCGTAGTGGGTTTGAAAACGATGCCGCTGCTGAAATAACGTTCCACGCTGCCGAGCAAGGTTTTGCCGGTTATGTTAAAGCAAAACCAAATACCGGTTATGTTATTTATGAGTGTTTTGACGCGCAGCATGGCGACGAAATAATTAAAAAAGTTGATTTTAAAAACATGGTGTTTGCTCGTCAATGGTTTGCTGGTACGCTGATCGAAAACATGCCAGTAGAAGATCGTGTAGGGGCGGTTGTAGAGGCTGCTAAAGATTTTACCTTGTGCTCTGAGCTACGTGTAGAAACCCCCGATACCAACGAAGGCAAAGAGCTTTTAACCTTTTGTAAAAAAATATCAACGCCCCTTAAAAAAGCCCTCGAAAAACGTAATATTGTACTGCGCGAGCCAAAAGCAAACCGCCCAGTAATGCATGTACTGTTTTTAACTAACAACACCGCTTATGTCGGTTACTCGTATAGCTTTAATAACTCGCCATTTTTTATGGGTATTTTACGTTTACGTATGCCAAGTGATGCGCCAAGCCGCTCTACTTTAAAATTAGATGAAGCATTTAATGTGTTTATTCCAGAACAACAACGCGAGTCACGCGTTGCAGCCGGAATGCGCAGTGTTGACTTAGGGGCGTGTCCAGGTGGCTGGACTTATCAGTTAGTGCGCCGTGGTATGTTTGTAAGCGCGATAGATAATGGCCCAATGAACGATGATTTAATGCAAACAGGGCAGGTAAAGCACTTTAGGGCCGATGGCTTTAAATATCGCCCAGAAAAACGCAACATTACTTGGTTAGTATGCGACATGGTAGAAAAGCCAACTAAAGTAACCAGCCTAATGATTGATTGGGCAGTAAATGCATATGCTAAAGAGCTTATTTTTAACTTAAAGCTGCCAATGAAAAAACGCTTTGATAGTGTTTACGAGTGCTTAAGCATGATCAGAGCAGAGCTGGAAAAATACGGTATAAGCTACGAGTTACAAGCTAAGCATTTATATCATGATCGTGAGGAAGTGACCGTGCACTTAAATGTGACCAAAGTGCCACAAAGCTTGTATAGCTAATGATGAATTAGTAAATAACCAGAGTTAAGGTTAAATCAAAAATGGGTCAAGTGACCCATTTTTTATTTCATATTATTGATTTCGGTATTGGCTGCGAAAGTTATCAACCCATAATTTGGTGCCACCACAAACAGCAACAGGCATTACAATTAAATTTACCAACGGAATGGCTGTTAGCAACATTACTGCAAAACCAAACCCGTACGATAAACCTTGCTTGCTTTGTAAATCGGTTTTCATTTGCTTAAAGCTGATTTTATGATTATCGAACGCGTAATCTTGGTATTGCACGGCAAACATCCAACACGAAAAAAGCACCCACAGTATTTGCCCTATAACCGGCAACACCCATAACAATATAAAAAAGCCAATGGCGCGGGGAAGGTAATAGCAAAGTTTTGTCCACTCTCGGCCAAGCATGCGTGGCACATCTTTTAATAACTCAGCAAAGCCATCATCATTAATTTTTTGACCTGTTAAATGCAACTCAACTTTTTCACTGAGTAAACCATTAAAAGGTGCGGCAATAAAGTTTGTGATTACAGTAAATAACATACTGTAGCTAAACAGCACTATTAACAGGGCAATGGGCCACATTAACCACTCAAGCCAGCTTAACCACTCGGGTAGCATATTATTTATGTAGCTAAAACTGTCGCTTAACCAGCCAAATAAAAAAAACAACGAGCTACCAAAAAGTAAAATATTAATTAACAACGGAATAAACACAAAACGCTTTAATCCCTTTTGAGTAATTAATTTAAAACCCGAAAAAAAATACTCCATACCTTGTATGATCTGCACAACTACCTCAAAAAATATTTTTCATTTGCACTAGTATAAATAGCTGAGTAATTTTAAACAGTATTTTTAGGTAACAAAGTGTTTAAGTAAAATAATAACAACGGCCAGCTTACTACTTTATTCATCCTGCTTAATAAATAATATTTAGTTTATAAGCTGTGTATATTAGCGCTATGGCGTAACTAAATGCTAACTTAGCTTGATTTTTGGGCAGTGCAAAGCGTACTATAGCTGATCTAGCCACTCTAGGCTTAGGCATCGCTTTGATGCGTTGTGGAGAAATTAGTAAAGTTGCCGCGTCAGTGCGTTGCAAAAATAAAGGGTATAAATAGTGATGTACAAAAATCAGGAAGTAATTTTACGATTACGCGCTAATATTCCAGCGTTTGAATGCGTAAAAGGATGCCACGACTGCTGCGGGCCAGTAACAACGTCTTCAGAGGAAATGTCGCGCTTACCGGTAAAAACAGATGCTGAGCATGAAGCGGCGTTAAACGAGTTCAATTGTGTACATCTTGGTCCCAATGGCTGCACTGTATATGACGAGCGTCCATTAATTTGTCGCTTATTTGGTACTACGCCAAGAATGCCTTGCCCGAATGATCGTCGACCAGATGAGCCTGTTGACCCTAAAATTGAGCGTGAAGTACATCACTTTATAGCAAATACGCGTCAAGTATTGGTGTAAGTATCGGTATTTATTAAAGTAATAGAGCGCTTATTAAGCGCTTTTTTTATGTGTGTTATACGCGTTGCTAATAATTTAAAAACCATCAATAAGTTTATTCCAAACACTCTCTTAGTTATTTTACAAAAATACTATCAATACATATTAAACTTATTACGAGATTAATTATGCATTTGACTATTAATATACTTAGCCTTATGTACCTTTTTTTATCGCAGTACTTTTGCATCTCTTTATTTATATTGCCATTTCTGTTTGCCTAGCCCCTTCAAAATTGTTGTTTTATATTTGTTTATTATTAAAAATAGCTGTAAGCAAGGCTTTGCTATTGTGTAAATTCACTATTAATAATTAGAGTACCGTTGGATTAGGTTGCTGAAAAGGGTAAAATATTCACAAATTGGCAGTTAAGATATTTGTTATGGCATTTTCTAAACTCGAAATAAAGCAAGATCGAAAGATAATTTAACCTTTTGATTAGCGTCGCTTCATTGTGTAATTTCGTATTTAGGGTGGGTGTTGTGGTATGTCGCTATGTCGGTAACTAAAAATCCATCAGGAGACGATAAATGAGTACCACTGGAGTAACAAAACAACATGAGGATGAGCATTCATCTACAATAAAGTATTTGGCAGGGGTTGATATACCGGTATTTTTAATCAGTGGTGGCATCCTTGTGCTATTTGCTGTGCTAGCACTTTATGATATTGATTTGATGTCGGGTTGGATCAATACCGCCTTTGCTTTTTCTACTAAAACGTTTGGTGCCTTTTGGCAAATATTATTGCTTTCGACCTTTATAATTGGGTTGTTTTTAGCCTTTGGACGTACCGGGAAAGTGGTATTAGGTGGCTTAAAAAAGCCAGAGATTACTACCTTTAAGTGGATCAGCATTATTATGTGTACACTCCTTGCTGGTGGCGGGGTGTTTTGGGCTGCTGCTGAGCCAATGGCACATTTTATTTCGCCGCCGCCAATTTTTGGTGGTGAATCAGGCACTAAAGAGGCTGCATTTAATGCTTTAGCGCAAAGCTTTATGCATTGGGGTTTTTTAGCCTGGGCTATTTTAGGCAGCCTGACTGGCATAGTGTATATGCATTTACATTACGAAAAAGGTTTACCGCTTAAGCCGCGTACTTTGTTGTATCCGGTATTTGGCGATCGCGTAATGAAAGGCGCATTTGGTGCTATTGTCGATTCGTGTTGTGTTATAGCTGTAGTAGCAGGCACGGTAGGCCCTATTGGCTTTTTAGGCTTGCAAGTAAGCTTTGGTTTAGAAAAACTATTTGGTATTCCAGATACTTACACCACTCAAGTGGCCATTTTGTTTAGTTTAATTGCAATTTATACTCTATCTGCCGTAAGTGGTGTTACTAAAGGAATTCAATTACTCAGTCGCTTTAATGTAATTTTAGCCGTGGCGTTAATGCTGTTTATTTTGCTGATGGGGCCTACAGCCTTTATTTTTGATAGCTATATTCATTCGTTTGGGCTTTATATTAATAACTTTATTCCTATGGCCACCTTTCGTGCCGATACCGCTTGGTTAGACTGGTGGACAGTATTCTTTTGGGGCTGGTTTTTAGGTTACGGACCTTTAATGGCTATGTTTGTTGCACGAATTTCGCGCGGCCGTACTATTCGTGAAATGATCACGCTTATCTCAATAATTGCTCCTGTTATTACTTGTTTTTGGTTTACGATAGTGGGTGGTTCAGGAATATTTTTTGAGTTAGCAAACCCGGGTGTTATTTCAGAACCCTTTGCGGGCTTAAATTTACCCGCTGCGCTGTTGGCCATTACTGAGCAGCTGCCTATGGGTTTTGTTATATCGGTGTTGTTTTTAATTTTAACCACAATATTTGTAGCAACCACGGGTGACTCTATGACCTACTCGGTATCTATGGTAATGACGGGTAACGATCATCCGCAAACACCCATTAGAGTGTTTTGGGGCATTATGATGGGAGTTATGGCAGCAATATTAATTTCGATAGGTTCAGGTGGTATTTCTGCATTGCAGTCGTTTATTGTAGTAACCGCCGTACCAGTGTCTTTTGTGTTGTTACCATCACTTTGGACGGCCCCACAAATTGCGAAAAAAATGGCTACTGAGCAAGGTTTATATAAATAATACAGCTTATATTAGAGCATAAAAAAGGGCGCCAATATTATTGGCGCCCTTTTTTGTTATTACTTAGATTTTCTCTTTCTTGGTTTTGCAACTTCAACAGTATTTGATTCTTTCAGTTTACGTTTTTCTTTTAACGATAAAGCGGGTTTTTTCTTATCATTTTTAGACATATTCACCACCTAAACAATAAATAATAGATTAATTTAAAATGCTTTTTTCACAAACTAAAAACCTAACAACAATCAAGGTAAGTTACCTCCAGACTTTGTCGAAAATAAACGTTAGTTACTTATAAATTATTCGCATTAAAAGTGGAGCGGGGTTAGTTTCCTTCTACCGATAAGCCGGCTGATCCACGTTCGGCTTCATCGTAAATAACCACCGCAGCTCACTTTATTTGCCTAATTAAAGGCATAGCTAATAACATTAAAAGTTAGCGTTACTTAAAGTAACTTAAGCCTTTCTCTTTTTCCTTGGCTTTGCTACTTCTGTTGTATTCGATTCTTGTTTTAACTTACGTTTTTCTTTTAACGATAACTGTGGTTTTTTCATATCATTTTTAGACATATCATCACCTATTAATAAATAACAAATTAATTACTTCTGCTTTTAGTAAACTAAAAATTAAAGAAACAATATCAATCGGCTATTCACCTCCTTTAATAAGATTAAATAATTACTGATCTTCGTTTATATTGCTTAAAACTAAACGAAGAAACTTTATGCTTTTACTGTATTTAATAACCAAATTTGCCACACGCTAAACAATAGCGCATAAATAATATTGATAATAAAAACACAGTAATATTTAAATCTCACTTTAATCTAGGCGATAGAAAGCTTGCCGAGAATGGCCTAAATTAAAAGTTAAATTAAAAATTAATAGTAAATTCTGTGAAACAGATGGACGCAGAGAAGCGTCCGCTTAAGCGGGGAATTTTAGGGCGAAGCTCCCCAAACAAATAATATAATTAAATAAAAAAATATATGTTTTCATAGCTCCAATATAGCAGCTTAAATAATAACTTCAAGCTCTCTTAGATGCTTTAATTAAAGATTAAATTTATGGGTTAAATAACCATTATTTTTAAACTGAAAGCAGTACTCATTTAAGTATTAATTTAGTTAAGGTATTGTTTTAAATTGGTTTATATTCTACGCGTTTGGCTTGTAAGGGGGCGGTAATATTAACCAACACTTTTAAAGAGTATGACGGCCTTGAATGTAATACGTAATTATAGCGGAAAAATATTTTTAGATTATTTAAAAATGATTACGTAGTAATACTTTAAGTTATTTGTTAAAACTATTAAATTATTATCCTAGGTATAAATGTGAGTATAAGGAGTATTTTATGTCGAAAAAAGTAGTAACTTTTGAATACGAAAAAGAAACAAAAAACAGTGTTCGTTACAAAGAAGTCCCAGATGAAGGCGTTGCCCCTATTGTTGGATCTTTGTATGTTCAGAAGTGGTTTGCTGGGAATAGCAAAACGCTTGAAATAACGATAGATAAAAAAGACTAATTAGCGGCATTATTTTTGCGCCATGTGTTTGTTTAGGTAAAAGCGACTAATAAATACTACGTTTTATTTAAGGGCGCATAATATATTTTTAAACTAATAAAGTTGCTTATAGCGTATTATAGTAGCTCATTTATTATTAATATTAGGCTTAAGTAAAAGTACGCTAGCCTCACAAATTTGATTAACAAGGAAGTTGTATAGATGAAGTATTTTGTTTTAATTTCTATTTTAATTCTTAGTGGGTGTACATCAACACCTAAAGTTATATCTAACTCGGATATAACCAGCACTATGAATTTAATTGCCCTCACCGAAGAAGTCGCTCCTGCAGGAATAAAAGGCGTATTTAAGTTATCAATAAAGGCGGCGGGCATTCAAAACAGTGGTATCTATTTAAATACAGAATTGGATTATAGAGATAGAAGAAATGTGAGTGTCGCTATTCACCCTAGAACAGTAAATGCTTTTATAAAAAAGTATGGAACTTCGCCCGATTTATATTTTATTAATAAAACAGTTGAAGTTACGGGCGAGGCTAAACGTATGATAATTGATTTTTACGCTATGGGTAAAAAAACAGGAAAGTACTATTTTCAAACGCATATAAATATAACATCACTCAATCAGATAAAAGTATTGGACTAGGTGAGTTATTAAATAAGCTATAATTTGTCGGGTGGCGCTGCGTTTATCCGACTTTAGCTTGTACCCTGTTTTTATTTTAATATCGCTAATATTGGCTTTTCAAGCCGCAATTTAGCAACTAATTTTACGCTATATATCTGCAATCCTTAATAACAAAAGTTGTAATAAAAGCCGTATATTAAGCGCAATTTAGATTCTTCCTTTATGTTACCTGCCTCTGAGGCGCTATGATCTTTAGCGTTACTTTGTTTCTAATTTTTAACATTAAAATTTACTCGTTACGAGTAAAAATTCTTGTTGGACTTAAACCGCTATTTTTCTTTTAATGCGCGCAATTAGCCAGTTCGGCATTTCTAAATAAAAGAGAAAGATAAATGAAAGAAACAACATCACTAGAACAAGCTCGTACGAGCTACAATGTTCGTCATTGGAGCCAAGGTTTTTTTGGTATTAATGAACAAGGTGATGTATATGTTGCCCCTAAAGCCGATGCGCCAGAGCAAACTATTGCACTGACGGACATTGCTAAGCAACTAGAAGATAAAGGCTTAAGTTTGCCTGCATTAGTACGTTTTCCGCAAATATTACATCATCGTGTGCACAGCTTATGTGCTGCATTTAATACCGCGATTGCAGATTACGGCTACCCTAAAGATTATTTATTAGTTTACCCAATTAAAGTAAACCAACAGCGTGAAGTGGTTGAAGAAATTGTTGCCAGCCAAGCACAACTAGAAAAAAAACAACTAGGTTTAGAAGCAGGTAGCAAACCAGAGTTATTAACCGTACTTGCATTGGCTGAAAAAACCAGTGCGGTGATTGTATGTAACGGTTACAAAGACAAAGAATATGTACGCTTAGCGCTAATAGGCGAAAAGCTAGGCCATAAAGTATACATAGTGCTTGAAAAGCTCTCTGAACTCGACATGGTTCTTAGCCAAGCTAAAGAATTAAATGTAAAGCCACGCATTGGTATTCGCGTGCGCTTGGCATCGCAAGGTAAAGGTAAATGGCAAGCAAGTGGCGGCGAAAAATCAAAATTTGGTTTATCGGCATCACAAGTTTTGCATGTGGTTAATCGTTTGAAAGAATCGGATCAACTTGATTTAGTCCAGTTGGTGCATTTTCACTTAGGTTCGCAAATGGCGAATATTCGTGATGTACGTTTAGGTGTAAGCGAAGCAGCACGTTTTTACTGCGAGTTACGTAAACTAGGTGCAAAAATTGAGTGTCTTGATGTGGGCGGTGGTTTAGCTGTTGACTACGATGGTACTCGTAGCCAGTCACATAACTCAATGAACTATAGCTTAGCTGAATACGCTAACAATATTGTGTACACCATAGGCGACATTTGTAAGCAGTATGAACAGCCGTTTCCAACTATTATTTCGGAGTCGGGGCGGGCATTAACCGCGCACCATGCTGTGCTTATTTCAAATGTGATTGGTACTGAAAGTTATACACCTGAAGAAATTGAAGCACCGGCTGATGATGCCCCGCAGTTACTTAAAAATATGTGGATGTCGTGGCAGCAATTGCATGTATTAACTGATGACCGTGCATTAATTGAGATTTATCACGATAGCCAAGGGGATTTAGCCGAAGCACATAATCAGTTTGCAATGGGGTTACTAAACTTAACCCAGCGTGCGTGGGCTGAGCAAACAAATTTACGCGTGTGTTATGAGCTTAATAAGCACATGGACAACAAAAACCGTTTTCATCGGCCAATAATTGACGAGCTTAATGCACGTTTAGCCGATAAGTTTTTTGTAAATTTCTCGTTGTTTCAATCACTGCCAGATGCGTGGGGAATTGATCAGGTGTTTCCGGTGTTGCCATTAAGTGGCTTAACCGAAGCGCCAAAAAAACGTGCAGTATTACTGGATATTACTTGTGATTCTGACGGTGCACTTAATCATTATGTTGATGGTCAAGGCATTGAAAGTACACTACCAGTACCTGAGTTTAGTGCAGATAAACCATATTTAATGGGGTTTTTCTTGGTGGGTGCTTATCAAGAAATATTAGGTGATATGCATAATTTATTTGGCGATACGCACAGCGCTATGGTGAATATGGATGAGCACGGCGTAGCCAGCATTACCGAAATAAACCAAGGCGATACAGTAGCCGATATGATGCGTTACGTGCATTTAGACGTTGAGAGTTTTCAGCAGTCGTATCAGCAGTTGGTAAGTAGCAAAATTGCAGAACACGAACAGCAAAGCGTTTTAGACGAATTGCAAAATGGCCTTGATGGCTACACTTATTTAGAAGAGCTATAAGTATGTCGACTTTGTTTGATCATCCAGATCACTCATTGTATTCCAATGGGATGACCTTTTTACGTTGTCCTATGGTGCAAAATATTACCGCGATTGACGCTGATGTAGTAGTGCTTGGTTTACCATTTGATATGGCGACCTCGGGCCGCCCAGGTGCACGTTTAGGCCCAGACGCGATTCGTCGTGCATCGGTGCATTTAGCGTGGGAAGGCACTAAGTATCCATGGACGTTTCCATTATTTGAGCATTTAAAAGTGGCCGATGCTGGAGACTTTACTTATCCGGTAGGCGACGCTGAGTATTTTACGGCGCAGCTTGAACAAGCCGCGAGTAAAATATTAAGCCAAGGTAAAACCTTGTTAGGGCTAGGTGGCGATCATTTTGTGACTTTACCATTGCTACGTGCGCATGAAAAACAACATGGCAAAATGGCTTTGGTGCACTTTGATGCCCACACAGATACTTACAGTAATGGCTCACGCTACGACCACGGTACCATGTTTTATCATGCACCAATGGAAGGGTTAATTGATTTAGAGCACAGTATTCAAATTGGTATTCGCACCGACTTTGATCAAAGCAAGCATGGGTTTGCAGTGATTGATGCCATGCAAGCCAACGATTTATCGGCAAACGATATTGCTGCGCAAATAATTGCGCGAGTAGGCGATTTACCGGTTTATTTAACCTTTGATATTGATTGCCTTGATCCTGCGTTTGCACCTGGTACAGGCACTCCCGTGTGTGGTGGTTTAACATCAGACAAAGTGCTTAAAATATTACGTGCTTTAAAAGGCATTAATATGGTAGGTATGGATGTAGTAGAAGTATCGCCAGCGTATGATCAAAGTGAAGTAACCGCCATTGCTGCAGCAACCATTGCGCATGAGCTTTTGCACTTATGGGCATATAAAAATAAGTATTAAACTAAAGAAAATACTAATGAATAGGGCACCCTTAAAGCGTGCCCTATTTTTTTGCGTCCCATAAAAGTAGTATAATTTTTTAGTCGTGTTTATTTAATACCGTTATGCAGTAATTTGGTGTTATTTAACCTGAATTTAGGTTATTTACATATCATTCTATTATAAGCTCGTCAGGCTCAGTCTATACTGAGCTTAATTATCCACTTATAAAAACTAAAATAGGATACCTTTTTATGCTTCAGGCTGTTGTTTTAGGAGGGCTAGAATTTAGTCCTTTGGTTGTTTATTTTCCCATAGCATTTTTATTAACAGCGCTGAGTCGTTTTATTTTGCACCGTTTAGATTGGCACGATCGCATTTGGCGGGTTGCCTGGTTTGAGGTGTCTTTATTTGTATGTTACTTAGCATTAACCGTATATTTATTAAGTGGAAGAATAATTTAATGGCCAAATATTTACGTATTTTAGTTACAGTACTGGTTATTTTTATGGCCGTATTTGCAGGGCGTTGGGTATGGAATGATTACATGCATACACCATGGACCCGCGATGGCCGCATTAGAGCCAATATAGTTACGGTAGCGCCAGATGTGTCTGGTTGGGTAACTCATTTAAACATGATTGACGGGCAAAGTGTAAAGCAAGGGGATCTGCTTTTTAGTGTTGATGCTAAGCGTTATCAGGCAGCGCTAGAGCGCAGTAAAGCCAGTACCGAAAATGCATTATATACCTGGGAGCTTGCTAAGCATAAATACGAGCGTCGAATAGCATTAAACAGCCAACAAGCAATTAGTGAAGAAAGTTTAGAAGCAACGCGAATTAATACAAAAATAGCAAAAGCAAACTATGAACTCGCTAAAACAGAACAAGCAGTAGCGCAGTTAAACCTTGATAGAACCCAAGTTGTTGCACCTGTGTCGGGTTACATAATTAACTTAGATTTACGCCAAGGCAATTATGTTGCTCAAGGCGTGTCGGTATTTGCCATTGTACAAGCAGACTCTTTTTATGTAACCGGCTACTTTGAAGAAACCAAAATCCCTCTTATTCATTTAAAGCAACACGCAAATGTAGCTTTGTTAAGTGGTGGTAAACCTTTAACTGGTCAGGTAATGAGTATAGGTAAAGCAATTGCTAATACTAATACGCAAAGTAATGGCCAGCGTTTACCACAAGTTCAGCAAACCTTTAACTGGGTACGCTTATCGCAGCGCATTCCGGTGGATATTAAATTAGACGCGTTTCCTGCAGATACTCAGCTTAGTGCCGGAATGACCGCAACTATTCGACTTGTTGAGCGCTAATGGAGGCTGTGCTGCGTAACCTGTTTTTACCTAAAAAGCAGGCTGTTATTTTTGCACTAAAAGGCGTAATTGCTATGGCAATGGCGCTTACAGTTGCTTTGTTTCTTAATTTAGATCGCCCTTACTGGGCTTTAGTTTCAGCGGTGTTTTTACAAATACGCCCAGAGAGTGGCTTAGTGGCCGAAAAAGCTCTGTGCCAAATAGTAGGCACTGTTATAGGCGGCTTGTTTGGCATATTACTATTAACGCAGCTCATATCTTACCCTTACTTAGCACTGGGCATACTGGGGTTGTGGCTGGGTATTAACTCAACGTTATCGGCTTTGGTTAGGCAAACAAATTTTATTTATGGGTTTGCTATGGCGGCGGTTACCGCCGAAATTATAGTGTTACTGGTAATAGCAAGCCCTACCACCGTAAGTAGCCAAGCTGTATTTAGTATTGCCCAATCGCGTATGAGCGAAATTATAATTGGCTCAATTTGCGCCGGCATTGTGAGCCATTTATTTTGGCCAGTAAAAGTGAAAAATGGGCTGCAAATTCAGGCAAAGTCATTAATAAACCAAACCCTTAATTACCTAGTTACTGAGCTAAACATACAAGGCTCGCACGAAGAACGACACCAGCAAATAGATGGCATTTTGGCAACCTTAGGCGCAGTTAACGAAGATTCTAGCGCGGTGCGTTACGAAGGCCCTAAAGGTCCTGGGCGCGCTCGTGCAGCAAATCAACTGTCGCAAAAAGTATTATCTTTACTGGCGTTAATTCAAATATTTGGCCGTTTACAACGTAGCCATACAAAATTGATGAGCCCGCTACTGACTCAATTATTTACTCAGCTCAAACAGGTTTTAGCAAATATAGCGCAAGCAAACAGTGTTGATGATTGCATAGAACAAGTAAAAAACTTGCGCCGAGAGTTAACCGAATATCGTGCGAATAACAGCAGTGAGCTGCCCTTTGAATCGCATATGCTCAATGTTAGTGTTGATATAACCACAGAGTTAACAGTGTTGCTGCGTGCTTATCGCGCCCTTGAAGAGCGCGATACAAGGCTGCTAAATGCACCTAGCACAGTAACTTACCGTGATCCGTTAGCGGCAATAATTGTTGGGTTTCGCACCGTTATGGTGTTTTTTATTGGCGCGTGTATTTGGGTAAGCACAGGATCGCCGGCAGCAATAATGATTATGATTTTACCGGTGATATTTTCAATTATGTTAGCGCGTTTTCCACTCATTGTTTTGCGTGTGGTGTTAAAGCGGATAATGATTGGAGTTGTGGTTGCTAGTTTTGTCAGTATTTTTTATGCACTTAACTTATTAGCCTACAGTGGTGGGCAATTAGAAATACTCATATTGGTATTAGCTGGCCCTTACTTTATTGGTTTATTACTACTTGCCGATAGAGAAACCCTGCCTTACGGATTAGGCTTTTGTATACCGTTTTCTATTTTGGTGAGCCCAAGTACCGATATGAGCCGAGCATTTTCAATTGATTATACGCTGAGTGCGGCAATGGCTATTTTTACTGGGGTAGCTATTTTATTTTGGGTTTTTCATTTAATTACAGGGCCAAGCGCCCAGTTATTAGTGCATAGAATTTTTAAAGCAACCCATCAAGACCTGCTCGATATTAATAAACACAGTGCGCCTATTGTTTGGTATAACCAGCGGATGGCCGACCGATTATTACGACTCACTCATTACGACCAAGGTTCGCAGTCTCGCGCTATTACTGACTTGGCATTAACCGCATTAAATTTAGGCCACGCAGCAGTGCGATTACGCTCTGTGTGCGAAAACGTAGCAGGTAAAGATCTAAAATATTTTGCACTGTGGCAGCATGCTCTTGCCGATGCATTTTTGCTGGCAAGTAAAGGTCAAGTTGATCAGCGGTTTAAACATGCATGCGACGCGTTATATCAAGAGTTAGTGTGTATATTAGGAGAGTCGCAGCAGGTTGAGGCAATACAAGGAATGTTTATGCGGATTAACTTAACCTTTGAGCGCAGCGCCAATAGTATTAAGACCCCAAACTCACTACTTTAGCTATTTTTCGAGTTCAGAAGTCGGTATGAGATCTGCTATACTGTGCGCATCATTTTATGGGGCTGTTATGATTTCAAAAAACCAACTCAAACTTATTCGCCAACTTGGCCAAAAAAAGTACCGCAAGCAATTTAATCAATACCTTGTACAAGGTGAAAAAAACGTACTTGAGTTATTAAACAGCCCATTAAAGGCGGTTGATATATTTGCTACCGAGGCATTTATAAATACCTATCAAGCACAGTATCTGGGTATTAATTTTATTTGCGCCGAGGAAGAGCTGCTAACAAAAGCAAGTACGCTGGTTAGTAACAATGCCGCCATTGCTATTGTAAATATGCCACAAGCAGCACAACTACAAACCAGTGGCTTAATATTAGCACTTGATGGTGTATCTGATCCGGGCAATTTAGGCACTATTATTAGAGTTGCTGATTGGTACGGTATTAAACATATTGTAACCAGTACAGATAGCGCCGATGCATACAACCCTAAAACAATTAGTGCCACTATGGGCTCGTTTGTAAGAGTGTCGGTAAGCCAAGTCGATTTGCCTGCGTATTTAGCCACATTAAAATTACCAATTTATGGTGCCTTTTTAGACGGGGAAAATGTGCACAACACTCAATTTACAGGTTCAGGCGTGTTATTAATGGGCAGTGAGTCGCACGGTATACGCGAAGCGTGTGCCAAATTAGTAACTGATAAAATAACCATACCGGCTTTTGGTCAGGCTGAGTCGCTGAACGTGGCTATGGCAACCGGTATTATTTTAGATAATTTTAAACGCCAAGCTTAAAACTAAAGCAAGGTTAATGTTTATAACCAATAATATTCGGTAATAACAAAAAGATGCGCTTAAGCACTATAAAATTGGCAGGCTTTAAATCGTTTGTAGAGCCAACTAAAATTCCATTTCCTGATCAAATGACCTGTGTTGTAGGCCCTAATGGCTGCGGCAAGTCTAATGTTATTGATGCAGTGCGCTGGGTGCTTGGCGAAAGCTCGGCTAAAAATTTACGTGGCGACGCCATGGCCGATGTCATTTTTAATGGCTCAACTAATCGTAAAGCTATTTCGCAGGCCTCGGTAGAGCTTACTTTTGATAACGACAAAGGCGACTTTCCTAATACCTTTGCCGATCGTAATCAAATTGCAATAAAGCGTTTAGTTACTCGCGATGGTCAGTCGTTGTATTTTTTAAATGGCAGTAAATGCCGCAAACGCGATATTACTGATATATTTTTGGGCACAGGCCTTGGCCCACGTAGTTACGCCATTATTGAGCAAGGCATGATCTCGCGCTTAATAGAGAGCAAACCGCAAGAACTTAGGGTGTTTTTAGAAGAAGCCGCAGGAGTATCTAAATACAAAGAGCGCCGCCGCGAAACGCAAACTCGAATAAAAAGCACCCGTGAAAACTTAGAGCGCTTACTCGATGTACGCAAAGAGTTACAAAGTCAACTTACTAAGTTAGCGGTGCAGTCGGTTGATGCTAAAAAATACCGCGAGTTAAAAGCGCAAGAGCGAACGTTAAAAGGGCAAATTGCCGTTTTAAAATGGCAAAAACTACACCAACAACAACTCGAAAAAAGCCAACAAATAAATAAATTAAATGAGCAAGTTACGTTTTTTAAAACGGCTCATTCTGGTCACGACGACGTACTTGCAAGCTTAGAAACCCAAGTACAAGCCTCGCAAGAAAGCGTAAGTGATGCGCAACAGCAACAACATGTAATACACACTGAGCTTACGCGATCTGAGCAACAACAAATAAGCATAAAGCAACAAATTCAAACGCTTAAACAAAATCAGATTAAACTACAGCAGCGCCAAACGCATAGTTTAGAGCTTAAAACGCAGCAGCAAACAGTGTGCGAACAACTAGAACACGCTTTGCAGCAGGCAATAGAAAACAACTTAATGCGCAACGAGCAAGTAAGTGAGTTAAGCCAAGAGCTTGAGAGTGCTTTAGAGCTAAAGCAGCAACACACTGAGGATTGGCAATCGCTTAGCGAGCAACTGCAGCAACTTAATAATAAGTTGCAGATGCAAGCAAATAATATTGAGCAAACTCAGCAGCAAAGCAAACACGTTAATGAACAAAGTGAGCAGTTAAATAAGCAAATTACACACCTAAAAAGTAGCGATGTTGAACAGCAGTTAGCTTCTCAAAAACAACAAAGGCAAGTGCTTACTCAAGAGTTAGCAACTAAGCAAACGGCGCACAGTAAAGGCCAAATGCTGCTTTTAGAGCAAAGTTCGCAGTTAAACAATGCCGAGCAGCAATATCAGCAACTTAGCCAGCAAGCTAACGAGCTAAAAGCCAGTATCGCAGGACTAAGCAGTACATTAGGGCTAGATAATGAGAGCGAGCACCACAACACCTTATTTAACCAATTAAAGGTTAAAGACGGGTTTGAGCACTGTATTGAACAAGCACTTAAATCGCTTGAGCATTTAAATGTAAGTGAGCAGTCGGCAAATAATAGTGTGTGGCATATCGCATCAACAAAAAGCAATCAGGCAAATGTAAAAAATAGCTTAGCGGCATTTATAACTCAGGGGGTTTACCCTGAAGTATTGAGCCGTATTGCTTATAGTAAAAGCGGCGAACTTAAAGCATTAGAGGATAATTTTTATATTGCCGTAATGGATGAAACCGCCGCTTTGCATGGTCGGAACTGGCATATAAGCTCAGATCGAAATGCTGAAAACTCATTACTGGTAAAGCACAAGCAATTGCAGCTTAAAACAGCGCAGCTAAAAAATGTAGAGGGTGAGTTACAACTCGCAGCCCAAGTGCTTGAGCAGCAAAAAGCACTGCAAAGTGAGCTTAGTACGCAGCAAAGTGAACTTAAAGAAACCATACATCAGCTGGCTCAAAATATTGCCGTAGCGAGTACGCGCAACGATATGTTAAAAGAGCAAGTAGCGCAGTACCAGCAGCAATTGCAACAGTACCAAACGCAACAACAGCAATTGGTTATACAGTTAGCACAAATAAAAGGGGTGCTTAAAGATCAAACAGTGCAGTTTGAAACACTTAAGCAGCAACAGTTAAGTTTAAGCAGTGATCTTGCTACTGCAAATAACAAGCGCACCCACAGTGATACAAATTATAGCCAAGTATTAGCTAGGCTTGAGCAATATAAAACGCAAGCCCATCAAGCAACGCTTGCAGAGCAACAGTCACGTAGCGAGTGGCAATTAAGCCAAGCTAAACTAAGCCATGCAGAGCAAGCGCATTTAAGTGCAGAGCAGGGTGCAAAAGAATTACACGATCAATTAACCCAGCTGCTAATACCCGAGCAAGAACTACTTGAAAAAATAGCCCAGTTACTTAAACAGCATGCGCAAGGCGAGAAAAACTTAAACACATTACAAAATAAATTAAACCAAGCAAAAGAGAGCTTAAGCACGAAGCAAGCGAGTCTTAAAAGTTCACAAGGTGAGCTGGTGGCGCTACAAGAGCAGCATCAAAAATTAAGCATAGAAGAGCAAAGTTTATTAATAAAAGCACAGTTGGCGCTTGAACCGCTAGAAGAGTTAAAGCAAAACCTAAAGCAGGTGCTTGATGAGTTACCAGAAACACTCATTATAAGCACAGCACAAAATAAACTCGCAGATATTGTTAATCAGTTGGAGCGCTTAGGTGCGGTAAATTTAGCCGCTATTGATGAGTTTGATCAAGCCAAAGCGCGCAGCGAATATCTTGATAATCAATTAGATGACTTAACAAAAGCGCTGAGTACCCTAGAAGGGGCTATTCGTAAAATTGATATAGAAACCAAAACTCGCTTTAAAGCGACCTTTGATCAAGTTAACCAAGACTTTGCAAAGCTATTTCCAAAGGTTTTTGGTGGTGGAAGTGCTTATTTAGAATTAACCAGTGACGATTTACTCGAAAGTGGTGTTAGTATAATGGCACGACCACCAGGTAAAAAAAATTCAACAATTCATTTGTTAAGTGGTGGAGAAAAAGCGCTGAGCGCATTATCATTAGTGTTTTCTATATTCAGGCTCAATCCAGCTCCATTCTGTATGCTGGATGAAGTAGATGCACCGCTAGATGATGCCAACGTGGTACGTTTTTGCCGTTTGGTTGAAGAAATGTCACAATCGGTGCAGTTTATTTATATTAGTCATAATAAAATTGCGATGGAAATGGCTGGTAGATTAACAGGTGTTACCATGGCTGAGCCAGGTGTATCGCGCGTAGTGGCTGTAGATATTGAACAAGCTGTGCAACTTGCACAGGCATAGTTAAATTAAACGTATTAGGTTTTAACTAATACACAGGTTTAGGCATATAAAATAAAAAAGGTGAGGGGATGGCCGAAGAATTAAGATGGGTTTTAATCGTGATCAGTGTATTTGTCATAGGTGGCTTATTAGTACACGGTTTATGGTCAGTGCGAAAAAAAGACAACCCAGAAATACCTGCTAACGAGCGGGTCGAACCACAACACACAGCTCACTCTCATTCGCCAAGTGCAGAGCCCGCACAGAGCGTTGCCTTTGAGCAAGAAGAACCACAATTTGGTGAACTAAATTTTGATGCCAACGAGCCGCAAACAGATACTAGCGTGCCAGAAGTGCCAATTGAAGATGACCTTAGTGTAATTGAGGCAGAGCATGACCTTGAGCCAAGCGAAGAGCCTGCAGAGGTTTCAGACTTTGTGATTGTGCATATTCAAATGCCAGATGGAATGAGCATGCAAGGCAGTAAATTATTGCCCGCGGTAAACACCTTAGGGTTTAAATACTCAGAGGAAGGCTTTTTTAATCGTCATTTAGATCCAGCAGGCCAAGGCCCGGTATTATTTAGACTAGTAAATATGTATAACCCAGGTACCTTCGATATTGATAATATGGAACAATTTAGTACCGCAGGCGTTAGCTTATTTATGACCTTACCGTGTGAAGGTGATGGCTTAGCAGCATTTAATATGCTGCACAGTGCAGCTAAAAAGCTTAGCGACGAATTTGGTGCGCAAATTTTAGATGCGAAGCGTGAAGAAATGACCGTAGATCGCGTTCGTCAATATGTTGAACAGGTACGTGCATTTTCTGCGTAATTAACGCAATAGGTTAAATTTTTATAAGCCACTGGGCGTTGACTCGTCAAAGTGGCTTTTTTTATGTTTTTTGAGGTCAAAATGGCAAGCAGCATTAGTGAGCAAATAAACCATCTTCGTAGTACGCTTGAACAGCACAGTTACAATTATTATGTACTTGATACCCCCAGTATTCCTGATGCTGAATACGACCGTTTATTACAACAACTCAGCGCACTAGAAACTCAGCACCCAGAATTAATAACTGCCGACTCACCAACCCAAAAAGTGGGCGGTGCTGCGCTAAGTAAATTTGAGCAAGTAGCGCACCAAGTGCCTATGTTATCGCTTGATAACGCCTTTAGCGAAGATGAGTTTATTGCCTTTAATCGCCGTATAAAAGAGCGTTTAATGAGTACCGAAGAGCTTACTTTTTGTTGTGAGCCAAAACTAGATGGCTTAGCTGTGTCGATTATTTATCGTGATGGCGTACTAGTGCAAGCCGCGACCCGAGGTGATGGGTTGACGGGAGAAAATGTAACTCAAAACGTTAAAACAATTCGTAATGTGCCACTTAAATTACGAGGTAGCGATTATCCTGCTGAACTAGAAGTGCGCGGCGAAGTGTTTATGGATAATGCAGGCTTTGAAAAGTTTAACATTGAAGCTGAAAAACGTGGTGAAAAAGTATTTGTAAACCCACGCAACGCCGCCGCAGGTAGCCTGCGCCAGCTTGACTCTAAAATTACGGCTAAACGCCCACTGATGTTTTATGCCTACAGCACAGGTCTTGTAGCCGACGGTAGCATTGCAGAGGATCATTATCAGCAATTAGAAAAATTGACTGATTGGGGGTTACCACTTTGCCCTGAAACAAAATTAGTAGAAGGCCCACAAGCTGCACTGGCTTATTATACTGATATTTTAACGCGCCGTGGCGAGCTTAAATATGAAATAGATGGCGTGGTAATAAAAATAAATCAAAAAGCCTTACAAGAGCGTTTAGGCTTTGTAGCACGCGCTCCGCGTTGGGCTATTGCCTATAAGTTTCCGGCCCAAGAAGAAATAACCAAATTACTCGATGTAGAGTTTCAGGTGGGGCGTACGGGAGCAATTACACCCGTTGCACGCTTAGAGCCGGTATTTGTTGGTGGTGTTACTGTATCAAACGCTACCTTGCACAATGGCGATGAAATAGCGCGCTTAGGCGTAAAAGTGGGCGACACGGTAATTATTCGCCGTGCAGGGGACGTAATTCCACAAATAACGCAAGTAGTACTTGAGCGCCGCCCTGATGATGCCCGCGATATTGAGTTTCCGGTAACTTGCCCAATTTGTGACTCCCATGTAGAAAAAGTAGAAGGTGAAGCCGTAGCGCGTTGTACTGGTGGTTTAGTGTGCCCGGCGCAACGTAAACAAGCGATTAAACACTTTGCATCGCGCAAAGCACTCGATATTGACGGCCTTGGCGATAAAATTGTTGATCAACTCGTCGACAGAGAGCTGATTAAAACCCCTGCAGATTTGTTTATTTTAAAGCAAGGACATTTTGAATCGCTTGAGCGTATGGGGCCAAAGTCGGCTAAAAATTTGGTTACTGCGCTTCAAGACGCTAAAGCGACAACGTTGGCTAAGTTTTTATACTCATTGGGTATTCGTGAAGCGGGTGAGGCAACCACACAAAATATAGCTAATCATTTCTTAACCCTTGAAAACGTAATAAATGCCAGCATTGATAGTTTAACTCAAGTAAGTGATGTGGGCGAAATAGTAGCAACCCATGTACGTAGCTTTTTTNCCGAACAGCATAATTTAGATGTTGTAAATGCGCTGGTAGANCANGGTATTAATTGGCCTGAACTTACTCCACCTNCAGCGCAAGAGCAGCCATTAGCTGGCCTTGTTTATGTGCTTACCGGTACCTTAAACACATTAAACCGTAATGACGCCAAAGCACGTTTGCAGCAGTTAGGTGCTAAAGTGTCGGGTAGTGTGTCGGCTAAAACCGATGCGTTAGTAGCAGGCGAAAAGGCCGGCTCTAAACTAACTAAGGCACAAGACTTAGGTATAGATGTACTGACAGAAGAAGATTTAATTAATTTATTAGAGCAACATAATGGCTGATTTATTAAATATATTAAATTCACTTTTAATTAACGTAGGGCAGTGGCTGCATAGTTATTTATATCATTTATCTATGCTGATAATGGTGTGCTTAGTGTCTTTATACGCAGGCGATATTATAAAGCTAACCAAAGGGCTGGTTGCACGTCGTCATTTTATAGTAAGAGTGCTGTGCTTTGTATTGATCACCGCCTTTGGATTTGGTTTTGTGGTTGTGTGGCTTAGCCCGCTACTGATTAAGGCGTTATTGTTTTTTGGCACTAAGTGGTTAGGTGTTACCTTGTTAGCAGCATTTTTTATATTGGGCACTATTGCCGATAGGAAAAATCAATTATGAGCCGCTATGGCCCAGAGTACTGGGATAAGTACGGCAGTTACCGTACACCCATCGCCTTTCATTTAAGTGTGCTGGTATTGTTACGAGCTTACTTTATTTGGATAGTGGCAGGGTTAAGCCGACGCCCAGAATTGGATTTGATGTCGATATTTTTTAAATCTAAAAACGATTTTTTTATTGCTATTGCCATTGGCGCTATAGCCATAGTACCAATTATTTTATTTTGTTTGCGTCGACCCCGCGAGTCTCATAAAAGTAGTGAACGCTTAGCTAAGATTTGGCGTTATATGCGCTGGCCTCTTATTTTGTGTGCGGTAATAGACTTAACTTGGTTAAGTATTCAAGCGGCTCATAGCTATTATCATTTTTCGTTATTTTTAGCGATTCAAATGGTGGTTGTATTATGGGTGCTGTGGTACTTAGCTAAAAGTCGTTATTTAACAGTGTTTTTTAATGATTGGCCTGAGCCTACCGAAAAAGCCGCAGCAGAAAAACGCCTTAATAAGGATTAAAAGTGGACGCTATAAATAAAAAAATAGCGGTGGTGGTGCTGTTTATAGGTGTGGCGCTTAGTGTGCTAATGCTAACTACAAAGCTTACAGAGCAGCCTTGGTTTATATTTTTATTTGTCTTATGGGTATTTGTTTTTTGCTCTTGTTGTTACCGATTAACCCCACTGTTTAAAACACGAAACCAAGTTAATGATTTTATTAAGCGCGATGCAAAACATTTAGTATTGTTTAGCTTAGCGGGATTTTTTGATAAAAAATCTGGCCCGCAGTGGTTAGCAATTAAAAATATTAAGCACCTTTCAACCCGCAATAATGAACTGCTAGTACACAGCTACCAGCAAACGCAATTTAGTATTAGTTTACCTGCGTCAAAAGTAGAGCTAGATGCTTTTTTACAGCAGATACTGACTAATTCAGAAAGACGAAGTATTACATTTGATTAAGTTGATCTTAAGCAAATGTAATAACGTAATAATTAACCAATAAAGCTAAATACGATTTATAGCTAACCAAGCATTTAAAGAGGCTGTTATGTTGAAGTGGAATGATGTTATTAATTTTGCCAATAATGGCAATCCAACGCCGCCGAAAAAGGTTATTAAAACCGACGCTCAGTGGCAAGAGTTATTATCTGAAGATGCCTATTACGTTACTCGTAAAAAAGGCACTGAGCGACCGCACAGCTCCGGTAGCTGCACATTGTTAGAGCCAGGCAAGTATATATGTATATGTTGCGATAACTTATTGTTTGACGCAGATGAAAAGTTTGATAGCGGTACGGGTTGGCCTTCGTTTACAAAACCCGCAACAATAGAAGCTATTGCCTATATTAGTGATAACACTCATGGGATGCAGCGTATTGAAGCAGTATGTAATGTGTGCGATGCGCACTTAGGTCATGTGTTTCCTGATGGCCCATTACCGACTGGCCTGCGATACTGCGTTAATGCCGCGTCAATGAAAAAGCTTTAACGCGTTTAGTCGGCTTGAATATCTAGCTGCATATCTTTTGCTTTATGCAAAATTTTATTTAAACGCTGCGCCTGATCTGCAGGTAGTTTAGCTTTGCTCAGTAAGGCGTAGCATTTTTTAGCAAGCCCCATATTAAACGAATCCCCCCCTTGTTGCTTGGTCGAATCAAACAAGCACTGTAATAAGTTAAGTGCGATACTCTGATTACGAGGCATCACCCTAAATGCTTGAGTAAACGCTTCTAGTGCCGTATTTAATTGCCCTCTATTAAATTGATTCACAGCATGGTTGTTTAACTCTTTAGGCCCCATTTTAATATCACGACGCTCGCTTTGTTGTTGTTGAATATAACGTAAATAGGTTGTGTCGCTTACACTTGGATGACGCTGGCAATGCGTAATTATTTGGGCAAATAAATTTTGGGCTTTTTGATGAAAGCCAAGTTCGTGAAATGCTTTTGCTTTATCGAGTGCGCCGTCTACAGAGCGAATTTGTGTATCATCTTCATCAAGCTGCTCTATTAGTCGCTTAGCTTTTTGGTGTTCATCTTTTAAGTAGTGTAGGCGTGCGTTTAATACATCGATTTGCGCCTGGTTTACATTATTAGGAAACTGCTTTTTTAAATCATTAATATATTGATTAGTTTGGCGAGAAATTCGTTGTATTTGATCCGTTTGATCTGTGGTTAGCGCAAAGTCGATACCGGCACGCGCCGCATTTAAATAAATATCTGGGCTATCGTGAATTGAGTATTTTGCATAGCTTGCAATATCTTTTTGGGTTAAATAGCTCTTTTCATAATCGTGATTAATTAACGATACATTACTCAAAGACTTTTGACGCATAATATTAAGAGGAGCAATATCCGCAGCCTGACTTAAAAACTCTTGTGCGAGCTCAAATTGATTAAGTTTTATTTCTAAACGACCTAATAAATCAAGCGCGATTAAACGAGTTTCGTTGCGCTCTAACATGGTTTTAAGCATGCGTTGGGCTAAAATATGTTCATTATTTTCTATCAGTGCTTCTACTAAACCTACTTTAGCCCATGCAAATTTTTGGATATCGAGTACCGACTTAAAAAAGTCTTTGGCCTCTTGGTTACGATTAAGGCGTAGTAGGGCATCACCTTTTAATCGCAGTAAAATAGGGCTGTAGTTGTTGTTTTTATTTAATGCTGCACTTATGTACTTAAGTGCTTTGGAATCATTACCGTCATCAATAAAGTTGTAAACTGTTTGTAAATCACGTTTACGTTTTAAAATACGCTCTATACGTATTTTAAGCTCTTGTGCTGTAAATGGTTTAACCAAAAAATCATCGGGTTGTAATTCAAGAACACTATGTACAAGCGAGCCACTTGTTTCTGCAGAAATAAAAATAAACCCAGTGGAGCTTTTAATTAACTGCTTTATTCGCAATTCCTCATAAAGCTGATAACCATCTTGATGCTTATTTAGATTGAATGAGCATACAATTAAATCAAATTGCTCGTTTATACACTGCTCTTTTGCCGAGTTAGCATGATCTGCAAATCGTAACTGTCCAAAGCCAAGCTTTTCTAGCGATTGTTTCATATAGCTTTGGGCGAGCGGTTGCTCCTCCACTATAAGTATTTTGGCTGTTGAATAGATCTTTGTTGGCATTTGGCTTAACAGTGATTACGTGTAACACAGACTATAATCAACAGTTTAGCTGCTTACAAGGGAATTTAGGTTATTACTCAACTTTATTAAGTACTTAATATGCATTCATAGGCTTATATGTGGTGGGTAATACTTAGCTTGATACCAGCGACCCTCGCCATTCGTTATAAAGGGCGGCGATGCTCTTTTTCTTTCAACTGAGCTAATTGCCCAAAAGGACTTTTATATTATTTTAGTATTTAATGGAGATATTAAGAAGTGTTTATATGTGGTGGGTAATACTTAGCTTGATACCAGCGACCCTCGCCATTCGTTATAAAGGGCGGCGATGCTCTTTTTCTTTCAACTGAGCTAATTACCCAAAAGGACTTTTATATTATTTTAGTCTTTAATGGAGATATTAAGAAGTGTTTATATGTGGTGGGTGATACTGGACTTGAACCAGTGACCCTCGCCATTCGTTATAAAGGGCGGCGATGCTCTTTTTCTTTCAATTGAGCTAATTGCCCAAAAGGACTGATATATTATTTTAGTATTTTATGGAGATATTAAGAAGTGTTTATATGTGGTGGGTGATACTGGACTTGAATCAGTGACCCTCGCCATTCGTTATAAAGGGCGGCGATGCTCTTTTTCTTTCAATTGAGCTAATTGCCCAAAAGGATTTATATATTATTTAAGTATTTGATGGAGATATTACGAGATACTAAGAAGTGTTTATATGTGGTGGGTGATACTGGACTTGATGCCAGCGACCCTTGCCATTCGTTATAAAGGGCGGCGATGCTCTTTTTCTTTCAACTGAGCTAATTTCCCAAAAGGACTTATATATTATTTTAGTATTTTATGGAGATATTAAGAAGTGTTTATATGTGGTGGGTGATACTGGACTTGATGCCAGCGACCCTTGCCATTCGTTCTAAAGGGCGGCGATGCTCTTTTTCTTTCAACTGAGCTAATTGCCCAAAAGGATTTATATATTATTTAAGTATTTGATGGAGATATTCCGAGATACTAAGAAGTGTTTATATGTGGTGGGTGATACTGGACTTGAACCAGTGACCCTCGCCTTGTAAGGGCGATGCTCTCCCAACTGAGCTAATCACCCACATATAAAATAGGTATAACGCTTAATTAAATGCTTTAAACATTTAAACTGTAATTTGGTGGGTGATACTGGACTTGAACCAGTGACCCTCGCCTTGTAAGGGCGATGCTCTCCCAACTGAGCTAATCACCCAAATTACATTATTAACTATCAAGGGTGATAGTTAACACTGGACTTTAACCAGTGAACACTGCCTTTACTTGTAAATAGCGGCGATGCTCTCTTTTTTCTAACTGAGCGAATTACCCATTTAGATTTTTGTAATATACACCATTTTAAAAATGGTGGGTCGTACTGGACTTGAACCAGTGACCCTCGCCTTGTAAGGGCGATGCTC
>LV_Brine_h2_0102DRAFT_1000058_pt1 | contig 37096 bp, 53 predicted proteins | sample LakVidmifraction_3_FD_10600 | JGI IMG/M metagenome (IMG submission 10600)
AGGGCGCTTTGGGGCCGTGTAACCAATTGTTCTTTACAAACACAACGGAACCACTATGCCATACCAGACCAACTTGGAGCCATTACGCCTACTCCTGAAAAAGTGGGGCGTGGAGCATTTTATCGCAGAAGAGTTTACGAGTTTGCACAACACCGAATGGGAAGGACCACGCCATGCGTGCCCTCCCCCAGACCTTTTGGGAAATATGGAGGACACCGCGAAGCTCGTGGAGCTGGTTCGCGTCCTGTGGGCACAGCGCTTCCCAAGTGGTGACGCTCGCGTGCGAATTGTAAGTGGATACAGGCCACCTGCGTATAACAAGCTGGTTGGTGGGGCAGGAGATAGCCAGCACAAGCATTTTCGCGCATGTGACTTGCAGCCTTACAATGGTAGTATTGGGGAGTTTACGGCGCTGATAGACTCCATGGTTGAGACGCTCGCACTCTACAAGCCCACAGGGCTTGGAAAGTACAATACATTCGTGCATGTGGACGTGGGGGCCGAGATCGCAGACAAACGACGCTGGGATAATAGGAAAAACCTGATAGCATAGAGGACGATATGGACTTTATACGAACACCAGACATGCTGCTGCTAATAGGCGCTTACTTCGTGACGTCACTTGTGGTGAACGCGCTTATGACTGCATTGTCAAAGGTTGCGAAACTACGGGGTTGGGTAGGTAGTGTGTGGGACATTGGCAAGTTCTTTTTACCGTCCCTTCTAGGCGCAGGCATAGCCGCCTTGGTTCTCCCCAGTACCATTAACATAGTCACCCTGACCCTCGGGTTAAAACTCGCGATTGGGATTGTGGCGGGCCACACTGCTGGCCAGAACTACGAGCTGTACCAAAAGATACAGAATAGACTTGGTTAAGAAAGGTATAGCGGCACCCAAAGTTTCAAGAAAGGACTAGAATGGAACCCGCACTTTCAACCGTCATAACCTTCATAACCGGCCTCGCGTCTGCTGCTGCTGCGCTCATCGCGGCATGGCTGATATTTAGGAAGGATATTAGCAAGCAATTTTATAACGACCTTATGGCACGCCTTGTAGATGTTGAAGATGATTTTAGTGCTAGCAAAGAGACTAAGGCTAAGACCGACAAGCAGAACATCGAGCTGACTTCGCGTAACGTAGGGCTGCAACGCCATAACGAATTACTTGAGAAACAACTTGACGTAACCAAAGAACAGAATGAGTTACTACGTGAGCAGAACAGCGAACTGGGACATTTCAAAAAAGAGTATTACGAGCTAAAGGTACACATCTTGAAACTCATGCAGCATATAGAGACTCTTGAACGGTACGAGGAGAAGCGCTCACATCGTGAGGCCACAGAAGATAGTGAAGCGAACGATGACGGGCCACCACTGGCAGCATTTGGGCACAAAAAATGATTGATCTACTACAATCGCCGTGGGTACTAGTTTTCTTAGGGGCTGACCTCTTGATTCTTATGGGTCTCGGTACTGCAATGCTTGTACGGGAGGATTTACGTCCCGTTTTGAAGCCGTGGTTTCTCATTGCAACCGGCATCATGATTCCTATTGTTCTACTTTACGTTATTTTCAGGTTCATTCTTACCCCAGCCGAAAGTACACCCGAAGGACCGACGGTGGTTAAGGGTGAGCCGTGGCCAGCCATGCCACCCGGCGCAGAAAGCGAGGAAGACATTGTTAAACTTGAAGAAGAACTTGAGGGAAGTGGTGCTATTCCTGCTGATGACGATGATTATTGGGATAAGCTGCACAACAGCGGCGGCTGAGGAATTCTGCGCAGGGAAGAAAGCGCCGAACCAGCCCTGCGAGGTGTGCGTGTCGCTGAAAGCCTACCGGGGAGCCAACGACGTAGCACAGGCGGCGAGGAAGTGTGTGACGAAGCTCGGAGTAAGCAGGGCAAAGCACAACGCGCTCACAGGCCGCTACCAGCTCTTACTGGAGAACCTACAGGCCAGCGAACTGGAGAAGGGCGTGGCTGTTAAGGAACTGGCGCGGGTCGAGGCTGTAGAAGAGGCCCGTTGGAGTCCCTTGCGTTACGTGGGGATTACGGCGTTAGTTGTGGGAGGGGCTTTAGGTGCGTACGATGCACTGAAACCGAATCCCGATGTGGCTGATATAATTGTCGACCTATCCGTGGCCGCAGCCGGTGGCGTGGTCGCATTCTCATTTTAAGGATGGCATAATGTTTCGAGGACACGCGACGCGCTTAGGGGAGGACGGAGAAAACTACTATGAGGACACAGGGGAGCCTGTAGCTACGACGTACAAGGACCGACCCTGCGGGTGCTGTGGTTTACACTACACGCCGGAAGGCCATGACGGGTGCATTGGTACGCTACCAGACCCCGATGTTATGAACGCGTGCTGCGGGCACGGCGAGACACGATGCGCCTATGTGCAGTTCTGGGACAGCCCACGCTTGGGTGGCCAAGATGCGCTTGACTACTTCGAGGAGACCTTGGGGAACGAGGATGCAGAAGCAGTGTGGCTTGACACCTAACTACCGCTTTATGTATGCTGCATATTAAGGGCGTCCACTACTGCGCCCTGCTCATTGATTCTGACTGCTCTTCCCCAGTCGTCGGACTCAGCAAGCACCTCGCAAAGCCGCCTTGAGTAATTACTCCACTTGGGCGGCTTTGTTATGCCTGTGGCACGACCGTGCTAAGCACTGAAACCATGGGTCAAACAGGCAACATTTCCCCTTGACCCGACCACCAAAATTTTATATACTGTCTCTCATCTTAATTCACCTTGCCCCAAGTAGGAGAGGTATGTGTGTTGAAATTAACTAAGGGAATCTTGAGCTTCCCAGCTACATCGCAGTCGGGAGCTGCCCTAGCTGATTTGGTCGTCGAAGCAGTTTTTCACTTCGGGTCTGTAACAGACGAGGACAAAAGAAGCCTGCGAATGATGTCGAAGATGTTTCACCAGCAGTTGCCGCTGGAGGATATGGTAATTTCGCTCAAAGCAGCGAGGTACACGGTTGAAGATTACAAGCCGATCATGGAGCAGCATGGAGATTTGCATCTAGCAAAGATTCAAGAGTTTCCGACGGTTACAGGAACAGGCGAAACAGGCATCGCTGCTATTGCCGCAGCACAAGATGTTTTAGGTAGTGTCATTAAAATCATGCGTGCCGAAGGTAAGGCTTTGCCCACGCCACAAGGAGTATCGAATGCTTGACTGGGGAAACACAACTCGCAAGGGGTTCACGCCGGTGCCAAGGCTGTTCCTAAACAATTATGTAGCAATGGGGATTACGTGTGGCGAAGCCATGTGTGTAATTCATATTCTGGATTACTCTTGGGATGGGTCAAAACCGTTTCCAAAGATTGCAACGGTCGCGGATAAGATGGGATTGTCCGAAGCTACTGTACGCTCGTATGTTCGCAACTTGCGAAACAACGGGTTTTTGAAAACGCACAATCGCAAGGGTCGATCTAATGCGTACGATTTCTCGCCACTATTTGAACGACTCAAAGCGTGCATCGAAGAAGCTGGGGGAGATACGCAGGTGTTTGAGAATCTGCCAACCAAGGTAGTGATCGAACTACTTGATGCGTCTGCACAGGACGACTTGGAGAAAGTGCAAGAGGCAGCGATTGATGAGGAAGTGAACAAACGGGTGCAAGCAAAGATTAGGCAGCGCGCAGATGAGAAGGCCGAGCAGACCCTACCAGAAAACAAGGGCACCCTATCAGAAAACAAGGAGTCACCACCTGAACCCGAGCTAGCTAAAGCACCCGAAAAGCCCCTGAGTGTTACTGAGACTTATAATGAGTCCCCCAAAAATTCTAACAGCCCATATAGAAGGATAAGAAGTAAAACAAAAGCACTAAAAGACTTGTCCGTGCCGGACCTGTTAGCTCGCGCTCAGATGACAGATGCAAGCCAACTCCCCAGCGGCTCTGAAAACCGAAACGGCCAAACGGCCAAGATGGCCAAGCGGAATAAACGAGTGCGGAAGTTCCTGAGTAAAGACCCCTCGGAGTATCACAGTAACGATATGGAGTTGGTATTCCGCACAGCGTGGAAAGCCACCGAATGGAAATCACCGCCGTCGAGCTTCACAGGCAAGGACCGGGGATTGGCGAAGAAGCTGATTGAGCAGTTCGGGGCAGCGAACACAGCCGAGGTCATCAAAGCGACAATCGTGCAATGGGGTAGAATCAAGGAGGAATTCCCTCAGCTAAATGGGTATCCGTCGGTAGGGATGATATTCGGATTTAGGTCCAGCTTATTTCCGCTGGTACTTGAAGGCGATTTAGACAAAGCTGCAAAGGGGCCGAGTTGGGGGTCACATGCCCCAGATGGGAAACAGACTCCCGAAGGCGAAGAGTCTGGATGGTTCGGCGTCGACCTTGATTGAGTTCTTTACAAACACCGGGAAAACAGTATGAGCGAAGAATCAGAGTTGCACCCACTGGCCACGAAATACGGCCACCGATTAGTAACGCGGATTGCCCGAGCTTACGCAATGGACATCGAGGTGAGTGAATCTCGGTGGACAATTACAGTGCTTTCCCCAGCGAACGCGAAAAATGGGAAGCGCCACCGTACCAGAAAGCAGACGCCACAAGCGAAACACGCTGAGCGCTATGTGAAGCATTACGCGGATGAGTTTAGGGTTCCAAAAGATAATTTCACTGTGACGGAGGCTTAGTGTGCAATGGGAGAACGGAGAACTAAGTATGCTCTTGCGTAGAGGGTTCACCTTGTTAGCGGTGAAGATGGACCGTGAAAGTGCCATAATCAGGGAGGGGGACGGTGATGTTAGGTGTATTTATGACACCAAGGTGGCAGCCGAGGAGAGCAAGCCAGATGGCGCATTAGTTATACCCGTCTGGAGTATAGATTTTGAGGAGCTTGAAAATTCAGTAGTAGTTGCGTGGAGTTACTCAGTGCACGCGACGTAAGTAGGAGTAGAAACAATGTTACAAGAGTTAAGCAAAGAGCATCTGCATCGAATGAACATCGGGCGTAGGTATTGGGGTGCGGAGTTTAAGAACGTACCCGACTTGCCCCATAAGGTGATGCTGGAGAAGTATATTGAGAACTACGTGCAGATGTTTCGGGAAGGCTGGGGATTCTTTCTGTGGGGCGATAACTCGCAAGGCAAGACGTACGCTGCCACGGCGTTGCTCAAAGAAATGGTGCGCAGGCGCAAGACCGCTTATTGCATCGTCGCCGACGAGCTGAAGAAAGAATATATTGTTGAGAATAATTTCGACGAGGACCAATCCATTCCCCAGCGCTGCGAGACAGTGGATTTTTTGCTGCTGGAGGACATTGGGAAAGAATATTCCGGTAAAGGAAGCGGGTGGGCTGAGCTGTGCCTTGAAAATCTGATAAGGAAGCGAACCCGAGAATTGCTGCCCACCGTAATCACAACAAATATCAATCCGGGAGAGTTCAAGCAGCGCTACAAGAAGTCAGCGTTCGCGATGGTGATGGAATGTATGACGCCAATAGAAGTGGTCGACAAAAACTACCGCGCCAAGGCCGCAAACAAGAAACTAGCGTGGTTCAACGAATAAGGAGAAGAATATGGAAGACGAAAATGCGATGTTGGAGAGAATATTCACATACCACACGCCAACGGGAGATCAGGTTCAGCGGTATCAAAGAATTCGGGACGCGGCGAGGGAGTTCTCAGAAGTGATCCTCGAAGAGACGGGGGACGCGTACGCAAATGATATAGTGCGAGAGGTGTCCCTCCTTGTGATGCAGGCGAACGCGAAGATTGCACAGCACGGTGTCGGAGCATTCCGCCGCGAGGACGTAGTTGATGAGTACGGACTAGAACGTGAAGATGAGGAAGATGGAGATATTGAGGGTACGGAATGAAGAGAGGAAGCCTGTCCAACCAAGGGTTGCCGGAGGTCTGGGTCTACGGACCGGACTTTTACCGGGTCGAGAAAAAGGAGTGGTGGAAATTCTGGTGCAAGTCAGCGGTCCGACTCTCCTCAGCGAAACGAGACTGGTTGTGGAAGACCGGCTCGCGCGCTCGGCTTGTCCTAGTGTGGGTTGGTCAGGTTCCAGACGTTGTGGCGCGTCACAAGGACATTGATTTGTTCAACGAGCTAAGACCATTCGAGTCTATGGCTGAGCTAGAAGCATCCCTGCGCGCCCAGACAAGAGTAGGGGAAATGATAGTTGAGTCTGAGCATCTGCTTGGACCCAAGGCCGTTCTGCAAAATGCGGAAGAGACCAGATATAATTTCAGAGTTAACCAAGTGCAACGCTACCAGAAATGGGAAGCGCAGGAGTGAGTAGTGGGAGTAGAAAAGAATTTAATTTCGAGAGTGATTCTGCATGGCGAAATGAAGGAGGCCACTGAGGCCGCCATAGATGCGGACCTTTTTGAAGGCCAGTACCGAGATCTATGGAAATGGTGTCGCGAATATTACATGGAGTATGGGGAGTCACCGGGGAAAGACGCGCTGCTCGACCAGCACGCATCGTTTGAGTTTAGCGACCCGACCGAGGGGATGCCGTATTACGCGGACAAGCTCAGGGAGCGGTTCACTTACAACACCATCGAGTCTGCGGCGGCAAGAATCGCAGACTTCATGAGAGCGGAGAGGCCCTTCAAAGCAGCAGATGCCATGCGCGAAGCGCTCGCACTGATTGACGATTTAGCGGTTGAGGTCGCAGATGTCGATTGGACGCAGCGCGGAGAGGAGAGGCTTGAAGAATATAAGCACATGAAAGAGGACGATGGGGTAAGCGGGTATGCAACACCCTTCCCAACGCTGAATGTGCACACGCAAGGAATCCATGATGAGGAGCTAATACTGATTCTGGCGCAGTCAGGAGTTGGTAAGACGTGGTTGCAGGTAATCATGGCTCACAAGTTTTGGCAGGACGGCTTAGTGTGCTTGTTCATATCGAACGAGATGGCATCAAACCAGATTGAACGCCGACTTGACGCGCTTAACTCCAAGTTGCCCTACCAGCGTTTCCGTGGAGGGCATCTATCCGCGAACCACGAGATGCGGTGGAAGGACGACTTATCAAAACTGCCGGAATCCACGCCGTTCTATATTGTGAGTGACAATCCGGGTGGGGCGTCCAAGGTGATTGCCAAGATTGATGCGTATAGGCCAGATGTTGTGTTTCTCGATGGTGCGTACTTGATGGACGACGACAGAAACGCAGAATCAGGCTGGAAGCGGATGAACAATGTTGTCCAAGACTTAAAGAAGGTCGCTAAGAGAAAGAAGGTGCCTGTGATTATATCCTCCCAGCTAAACGCAGATATGTCACCCGCGTTTTACAAGGGGATCAGGCAAGATGCCGATACGGAAATCAAGCTGGCGCAGACAAAGGACCAGAAACTCGCTGGAGAGATGACGCTGAATCTCACCAAATCGAGAGAAGGCACCGATACAAGTTTGCGATTGCTGTGGGACCACGAGCGGATGCTGTTCGCTGAGATGACCGATGTATTGGCTCCCGGTGAAGAACCAGAAATCACAGATGAAGGAGGAGTCGTTGAATTCTAAGTTCAATGTGCAGGCTGTACGTGAAGAGTTCAGAACGCTGAGTTCCACCTTGGAGAAATTCCTTTGGTGGGAGCAAGCTGTTCAGGCTTCGCTTCATGGACTGTTCTCCCAGCTAGTCGATATTGCGCTCACGATGGACGACGCGGATTTTGACTGGGGTAGTCTGGGGGATGGTGAATGGCTTGCCGAAGAACAACGGGAACCGTCGGAGCGCTTGGCTTATGTGCGAGGCGTTCGGGCGGTTGTGGGAATGATGCTGAAGGTGTTTGAGAATCGCACCGGAATGCTGCCGAGAGAATTTATGGAGGAGATTCGTGAGAGAACGGACATGGAAGCAAGACGCACTGATAGACCTGCTGGAAGAGGTGGGGGTTGATAAATTCGAGGTGTCAGCTCGCAACGTGATGGTGGGTTGTTTGTTCGCGCCGTATACAGACAAGCACAAGCACAATTACGATAAGAACCCGTCGCTCGGAATTCTGTGTAAGGAGGGGCAGAAGAATTTGATTCACTGCTTCACCTGTGGAGTAAAGTTTCGGGCGTTAGAGCAGATGTTCAAAGCGTTGGCGACACTGGATAACGATTTCCAGCAGTATGTCAAAAAGTCCCAAGAGTACGATGGCGAGGATGTAGCCGCGCAGTTGGAGATGCTAGCGGCACACCGAAATAAAAAGGTGCTGCGTGAAGCGATGCGCAAAAAAGGAATGGGCGAGGGGAAGTACAAAGAGTCGTTCACTCCTGCGTACCACCCCTATCTGGAAAGGAGAGGAATCACGGTCGAGACGGCGAAGGTATGGGAGACAGGGTTCGACAAGAAGTACAGGCGTGTGACATTTCCGGTTAGAGATTCAAGAGGCGTTCTTCAAGGTGCGGTGGGGAGAGCATTACACAACATGGCCGAGCCGAGGTATTGGGATTATTGGAATTTCAGCAAGTCGCTGTTCTTATTTGGAGAGCATCTGGTAAAACCGGACACGACGCTGGTGGTGGTCGAGGGAATCTTCGACACGGTTCGCGCATGGCAGGAGCTAGACAAAGAAAAATATTCGGTCGTGGCCGTTATGGGCGACCACCCTTCCCCAGCACAGCTCGAAAAAATTGTGGACCTATCGGAGCGGGTAACTCTCGCGCTGGACAATGACAAGCCGGGGCGCGCGTTTACGAAGAAGCTCGGTGAGCAGCTTCGGCGTAGGGTTCGAGTCAATGCAGTCCTTTGGCCAGATGATATTGAAGACCCCGGAGACGCCGGTCCTAGAATTTGTGGGCTGGTTGAAGGGGCGATGACATACACCGAATCAGCGCTTTATCACCTGCTTTAACCCGGCGCCATTTCTCCTTTACAAACACCAGAAGATACTATATACTGCCCTTCTCCCAACCAAACACATGCCACAAGGGAAGGGACTGTTACCACGATTCAAATAAGGAGTGAGAATGTACTGTTACAATTGCGACGGGGAAGGTCACATTTTAGTACTATGTGGGTATCACCAGTACGGGCCGGGGTACGGAGACTGCGAACAAATCGAGCGAATGGAAGAATGCGAGCAGTGCGGCGGCTCAGGCGAGATTGAAGAAGAAGAAGAAGAATGAGTAACAGGTGGTATCTGGGTATAAGGAGGTAGGTGGGTTCGATTCCCATCGTCACCAATTGGGCGCTGAGTAGGCGACCGTGCAGTGTAGGCCAAGTGACTGCGATATAGCTGGAAGCAGCGTATCCCATGAGCGACAGGCAGCATTGCACAGCGGGTTCGACTCCCGCAGTGTCCATTGGCCGGAAGGCCCAAAGATCGTTCGTGGTTCCGCAACGGAGATACCCGACGATGTCACAAATGGAAGTAGGTAATGTTGCCGTGCAGACCACGATAGGGTCGCGGAGTTAAACGTCACCTTCGAGATTAGAAGCAACGAAATATGGTGCACCGTAAAGTAGCGGCAAGGCGTGACAGGAGGGAGAGACCCCAATTTGTAGAGTCAATAGACTCATAATCCACTGGCATCCAAGATGTCAAATTTTAGGAGCAGCAATCATGGCAGCACCGAAAGTAAAAACAGGCTGGGATTCAAAGACGGACAAATCGGGCGGCGGAGGGGACGTGTTCCGCTTTTACATGCCACAAGGCGCAGACCCGACCGAGATCACTTTCCTCGATGACGTGACCGAAGGGTACACGTTCAAAGACCCAGACAGCGAGGAAACGTATCACTTTGACGCACCGGTGATTTTCGATGAGCACCAGCTCAAGCTCAATGGTTCGTGGATGAACTGGTTCACTTGCATCGCGGGAATCGAGGAAGGAGTGCCTTGCCCATTGTGCGCAGCAAATGACAGCGCATCGGAAATCGCGATCTTCACGGTCATCGACCACTCGAAATTTACGTCCAACCGAACGCAGCGGGTCTACAAAGACCAGAAGAAACTGTACGTCGTTAAGACGAACACGATGACGTTCGACTTGGTTCGAGAGCTTCAGGACGACGAAGCGAAAAAGAACAAGAAGGGGGAAGTCACGGAGCCGGGAAATATCCGGGGACTCCGGGTGCGCGTGAAGCGGATGGGTGGCAACACGTCGCCGAACGTCGGAAACAATTTTAAGGTGCTGGACCGCTACGAAGAGGACGATGTGATTTTCACCGGCAAGGATTGGGACAACCGCGAGGAGGGTGAAGACCCGAAGGACAAGGACTTCAAATTGTCTGACTTGCAGCCCTACAACTATCTGGAGGAGTTCCAGACAAAGAAGGCAAGTGCGTTGAAGCAAGTCTCACAGGTTATCGCGAACGAAGGGGAAGACCCCGTTCCGTTCTAACCGAGTGCAATGAGTAGTTAATGGCAGCCCCGCTTCGGCGGGGTTGCCTTACTTGAGCAATACCAAAGAGGTGCATGATGGAAGTATTGGTACAGACGGGCGAAGAGATGGCGTTGCTTCGAGATTGTATGCGCAAAGCGAAGGAGGTGTATTTTGACACTGAGACGAATTCGCTCAAGCACGACCGCTATGCAACGATGTTCCAGTTCAGCGATGGCGAGAATCATTTCGCGGTTCCGGTCCGGCATTTGAAGCGGCTCGACGATGTTAAGAAAATGATGATGGACCACCTGACGACGCGGGGGCGTGGGAAATACATTTACGATATTATGAAGGGTTGGCCGGGCGATGACCCCGAAGGGTTTGACGAGATAGCAATGTTCATCGTGGACAACTCAGAGGGTGATTACAGGAGAAGTGAGTTTAAGTTTCACCCTGAGAATCCTGTCAACATGGACATAGGCCCGATTGTTGAAATTACGCGGGAGGTGTTTCAAAACCCAGATATGGAAGTTTGGATTCACAATGCGCAGTTCGATATTGGGGTTGTGCGCAACGAAGGCATTTCCCCAGATACGTTCCAATGCACCGTGCGTGATTTGATGGGGCTTGCATGGTTGATAGACCCGGCACAGCGCAAGAGTCTGAAGAAGCTGGTCGCGAAGTTGCTTGATTATAAGATGACGGAGTTCAAAGAGTTCAAGCGATATGGAAACGGTGGCGCGCACATGATTCCTATTGGTCTTATCCGCCAGTACGCGATTGACGACGTAAAATACATGCAGCCGTTACAGCGCAAGCTCGTGGTTAAGCTGGCATACATGGGCGACCACATGGTGAAAGTGTGGGAGGAGCTTGAGACGCCAATGGTGATTGTAACTGAAAGCATGATCGCTAATGGGTTCAAGGTGGACACACAGTACCTCAAGGACATTGCAGTCGACCTGAAAATTGAGATGGTCAATATCCGGGAGAAGGTGGCGAAGCTCGCAGACTTGAAGTTCAAAGACTTGGGGTCATTCAACTCAACGAAGTGGATGAATGAGTGCTTCATTGTTGAGAAGAAGTTATGGGGCGTCCGCAAGCGCTGGTCAAAGGGAACATACGGCTACTCCTGTGCCAAAGGTGTGCTTTCAGATTGGCGAACGGGTGATCCACCGGGGACAAAGCCCGCTGGCCGAGAGATAGCAACGCTTATCCTACGCTGGCGAAAGATATCGAAGCTGCATAGCACCTACGCCTCGTCCATTCACAAGATGGTGGATAGCGACAGCAGGGTTCATTCAAATTTTAAGCAGTTCGGAACGCGCACGGGCCGGTACTCGTCAGCAGCGCCCAATCTTCAGAATATCCCGAGAGATGATGAGGCGATTCCTTCGATTCGCGCGGCGTTCATAGCGCGAGATAATGGTTACTCGATTATAGGCGTTGACTACTCTCAGATTGAGCTACGGGTTATTGCGCACTTCTCAGAAGACCCCGTGATGACTGACATTTACAGAAATAATGGGGACATTCACCAGACTACGGCGGATGCGGTCGGGTGTTCTCGGCAGGGAGCCAAGGGTTTGAACTTTGGCTTACAATATGGAATGGGGCCTGAGAAAATGGCTGGCACAATTGGTTGTACGGTGCAGGAAGCCGAGGTGTTCATTGCCAAATACTTTCAGAAGTACGAGTATATCAGGTATTTCCAAGAGCGGACAAAGAGCGAGGCACGAAACCTTGGCTACACAACAACGCTCGTAGGACGCAGACGATACCTCCCAGAACTCCAGTCAAAGAACTGGTACAAGCGTGGGCACGCGGAAAGATCCTCGGTCAACACAAGAGTGCAGGGTTCGGCAGCGGACCTAATTAAGATATCCATGCGCAATCTGTGGACGCGCTTTAAGCATGAGTGGCACCACGGAGCGCCGTGGCTTAACGACTCAGTGTTCATGTTGTCACAAGTTCACGATGAGCTTTTGTTCGAGGCGCGCGCAGAATTGGCTGAGGACATCGCACAAGTGATTCAAGAAGAGATGGAGTCCGCAGTGAAGCTAAAAGTACCACTACTGGCTGAGCCGGTAATTGCCTCCAACTGGGGAGACGCGAAATGAGTAAGACAAATGTGAAAGTTGATGGTTGGTGCTGGGTGCCAAGGCCGGACTTTACTCCAGCAATGGAGGAGCGCGTCACGATAGTGGGCGAGGTCAACCCATATAAGGACGAGGCCCCCGAGCGCAAGCTGTTTGAATTCTCAGACGACCGCCACTGGGTAGCAATCCCAAGAACGTGCATCAGCAAAATCCTGGATGCTCGGGTTATCTCGAACACAGTCACAAATGGGAACCGCAGGCTGCCAGATTTCCCAATGATCAACCTGTACGGGCGATGGGAAGAAGGTAAGCCAAATCAGGTGGAGGCTGTAGCGGTTATAGAGAGCGCGTTGCGCAAGCGAAAGGGCGGAATCCTACACGCGCCGTGCGGCCAAGGCAAGACCGTTTGCGCGCTTGAGCTGATTCGGCGGATGGGAGTTCCAACGCTCGTGCTAGTGCACAAGACATTCCTGATGGACCAATGGGAAGAGCGGATAAAAGAATTTCTGCCCGACGCAACGGTTGGGAGATGGCAGCAAGACCGGTGCGACAATGGAGATGACTTCGATATTGTTCTTGGCATGGTTCAGTCACTCGCGTGTGACCGCGAATACCCCGAAGAGGTTTATAGAAGTTTTGGCATGGTAGTGGCAGACGAGGTGCACTTGATGGGAGCGGCTACTTGGTGCACGGCCATTCCCCAGTTCGCGGCGAGATACCGGCTTGGACTCACGGCTACCCCAGATCGACGGGATGGTTTGGAGGACGTGTTCATGCTGCACATTGGAAACATTGAATACGTGATGGAAGAGCCAATCAGGGATTATCGGATTTGCAAGGTGGCCCTAAGCACGCACATACCTAGTCGACTGTACTCGGATTGGGAAGGCAAGCCGCACTACTCAAAGTTAGTAAGCGCGCTGGCAGCGGATGTGCCCCGGACCAAAGCCATTGCGGAGTACGTCAGGCGAGCCGTAGAGAACGACAGCAGGAAGGTTATCTTGTTCACGCACCGCCGAGCACACGTAGAGGAGTTCGTGAAGCTAGTGAAGCAGATGGGCATCTCAGTTAGCGCATACATGGGAGGTATGAAGAAGGAGGAAAGAAAGGAAGCCGAGCAAGCGCAGGTTATCGTCGCGACAGTGAAGCAGGCCAAGGAGGGGCTCGACATCCCTAGCTTGGATACGATCATTTTAGCAACGCCTATGGGAGATCCGCGACAAGCCATTGGAAGGCTTAGACCCGGAACCGAAAAGGTGGCCGTGCTGCTCGACTTTGTAGATACTGAAATTGGCTATTGCGTCGGACTATGGCGCAAGCGAAGGGGATACTACGTCGAAAAGGGATACTTGGAGTAAGTTCTTTACAAACAGACCTAATCTATATACACTGAAAGGAGAAAGTAGTGAACGAAATTCAAAAGTACAATGCCGAGTTTGAGAATAACGCGTTGCTAAACGCCAACCCCGAAGAGATGACGCTCGAAGAGTTGCATGTTGCATTTTCGCTGCTCAAGCATTTCACAAAAATAGTGGGGACTCGCCAAAAGGAGTTGAAGGGCGTGTTGTCCACGTTGGTGGAGGAGCATGGGGAACGCATTTCGGATAAGTCCACTAAGCTCGAACAGCTTGGTTCCTCGGTGCGACTCACTCAGAACGAACGCATCAAAATCGAGGAGAAAAAAGTGCAGGCTTTGCTCGAAGAGAAGGGTATCGGCTTAGAGGCGGGCGGTGAGTACACATGGTCAATGAATGAGCGAAAGATCGAAGACCTTGTGGCAGCGGGAAAGATTACGCCGAACGAGCTGGAGGCGTGTTCCAAAGTATCCAGCTACCAATCATTGACCGTAGGCACCCCGCCAAAGGTGCAGGAGCTAATAAGCGATGCCAAACGACGAGGAGAAGCAATCGGAGAAGGAACAAGCTAAAGCGGGCCGCAAGTATAACCGCGAATACTACCGCAAAAACAAAGAGAAGATTCTACAGCGCAAGAAACAGCGCTATGAGAACGACCCGGACTATCGGGAACGCGTTAAGAAGGCACGGCAACGTCAGCTCCAGCGTGAGAAGATAGCGCGAAGGAAGCGTGACACACCAAGGCGCACGGAGAAGCCGCCGAAGCCTATGAAAGTTACGTTACCAAATGGTGACGTTGCAGTTGCGCACATGAGAAAGCGTGGGCAGTTCGCTCACATGCTAGGCATGTCGGCGCAAACGATTCGCAAGTGGGAGAAGGACAACATTCTCCCAAGGGCGTCGTATAAGACAAGCGGTGGCCACAGCTTGTATACGAATGACCAAGTGGTGGCCGTTAAGGAGGTGTATGAAAAGTATGCAGTAAAAGATGGGCCATGGAGGCTCACAGATAAATTTGTTGCTGAGGTCCACGAGGTGTGGAACGCACTGGACGGAGGCATGAGCGTAGAAACAATCACAGAAGCAAAAAAGGAAATAGCGTATGGAAAACAAGAAGCCTACGAAGCAGAATAGTAAGACGGCCGGGGAATTTGGCACGATGCTTGTTACTGCACATTACGGTAAGAAGCAGGTCAAGTCAGAGTCTCAGTCACTTGAGGTACGAGAGTTTGAAAGCGAGGTCGCAAGGGTCTCGGCAAACTTCGGATTGACTATCAATCTTGGTAACTACGAATCTGCCAAAGTAGGTGTGACCGTCGAGTTACCCTGCTACCCAGAGGAGAAAGACGCGGCGCTCAAAGAAGCATTCGAGGTCGCGCACAAAGAGATGGAACGCCAAGTCGCTGATATCCAAAAAGACAAGCGAGGCGCGTAATGAACAAGGACTTTGAAGATTTGCTCACCGATATCAACAAGCGCTACGATGGTGTGGCAGTTATTTCAAAAGCATCAGATAGCGATGAGCTTCAAAGGCCGGATTTCATTAGGACGGGAATCCTTGCACTCGACACAGCGTTGGGAGGAGGGGTTCCCGTTGGGCGGATTTTGTATATCAGGGGTGAGTACAGCAGCGGCAAGACGTTACTGTCACTCAAGTGCGCTGCGGCGTACCAGCGCCATTGCAGAAATTGTTGCAAGCCGATGTACGACTGGGATGAGATTCGGATGAAGAAGACTCACAAGAAATGTTGCAAAGACCCGGAGGGTTCACGAGTAGTTTGGATGGATGCAGAAAAATCGTGGGATAGTAAGTGGGCGGCACGCCAAGGGGTAGACCCCAAAAAGCTGTACGTGATGAGAACCGAATTCGCAGAACAATCCATAGATGTTGCGGATGATTTGATTCGGTCGGGGCAGGTAGATCTACTTGTCGTCGATTCAGTTGCACACCTAACGCCGTCCATCGAGATTATAGAGTCAGCGGAGAAAATGCAGATGGCTGCGCAAGCAAAGCTGATGAACAAGGCGATGCGTGTGTGGGGTAGTGCCATGTCACACGATTCAGTGAAGAGCGGCAGGATGATGGGCTGCTCGATTATTTTGATAAACCAGATTCGCCACAGGATTGGAGTGTTCTACGGTTCCCCAGAAACGAGTCCGGGCGGTCGCGGGATGGATTTTGCGGCGGACATCAAGCTCAAGGTTAAGAAGAAAGGGTACTTAAAGAACAAGATGGGCATGACCATTGGCCAGAACATAGAAATTGTGGCTGAGAAGAATAAGCTCGCACCACCCATGCGGACCAATGAGTTTGATATTGCATTTGTGTCTGATAAAGCGTCAGGCAGGGTTGCAGGTTCCACCAACTATGAAATGCAGGTTTTACGGCTTGCAAATTATTGGGGCTTGGTTCAACTGGCTGGTTCTTGGTACACGTTGGCAAAAGGCATTAGGCACCAAGGGGAGAAGAAAGCGGCAGACTGGTTAGCCAGCGACGCAGGCGAGCCTGTGCTCAAGATGCTAGACAAGGAAATATGGAAACGCGAACGAGCGTGGACCGAAGACGGAGAAGTGGATGAAATGTAGGCTAGTGCCGGAGATACTGAGTTTACTAAATCGGAGGTCAAGGGTGACGAAGAAATGGTCAAGCAAGGCGAAGGTGAAAACGGAGAGGACGAAGAAGCATTCGCGCAACGAGGACGCCCCGAGCATCCCGAATAAAATTCGGTCTCGCAAAGAAGAGGTACGTTTTGCCAAACAGGTTGGTGGCCGAAGGCAGGTCAACAGTGGAGCTGGCCCGTTCACGTCTCAGAAGGGGGATATAAAGAACGGCATGTTTTTGTTTGAGCACAAGCTCACGAACAAAGACCGCTTCACCTTCACTTTTGATGTGATAAGAAAAGCCGTCCAAGAAGCGAGGCAAGAGGGAAAGGTGCCAGCGCTTGTAATGAAACTCGAAGGCATACCCGAAGAGCTTGAGCAAGAATGGGTATGTATTCCAACGCCGACGTTCAGAATACTAATTGGAGAAGATGATGGGTGAATTGACACACGAAGTATCTGACAAACCGGACAAAACCGCTATGAACGTAATAGAAAAACAGGACGATGGGACGTTCAGAATTACGAACTCTTACACATTCTGGCGAGACGAAGATGGCGATATGCTGGTATCTGGGGATGGCGTGGAACGAAGAGCGACAGCCTTGGAAGTGATGCTGATTTCAAGAGAAGCTGGAAGGCAGGGTGAAGCGCGGTTTGAGTCCACAAGGTTTGGTCGCACGCAGCTACAGCGAATTCAGCAAAACCATAAAGTGTGGGCGAAGCGAAACTTCAGCCTCGAAACCCGACCTCCCCAGCTTCGGCGGAGCCTGCTGATTCGGTTGCTGAAAATATCTGCGTCGTTTGGCGCGGTGAACCACGCGGTGCTAAAGGTCGACCAGCAGATTAGAGGCGACGTTGCGGAGCATTCGGAGAACGCGGTCTACCATGCGGATTACGTCGCAACCAAGATGCAGCATTTCTTAGGGTTGTTGCCTATGCAGCAGGACGCAAGTTACGCACGCGAGGTAGGGGATAGCGCCGTGCCACGAAGAACTTTGCAAGCTGCGGTGGGCGTGGTCGAAGAGGTGGGGGAGCTTAACGAAGCGCTAATGCTCATGCTCGCCCCGGAGTTCGCGGGGAGCGAGAGCGCAGATAAGCTAGACGAGGTGCGTGACGCAGTAGGCGATATCGTCATGTACTTGCTCGACCTGTGTAATAGCATGAACGCAGCGTACGAAGGCAATTGGGATTTGCAGTCAATAATTGAAAAAGTAGCGCGTGATGTACATAATCGCGACTGGAACAAAAGCCCTGAAATGGGACATTAAGTAGGCAACTTGAAAACACGGAGTAGATGTTATGGCATTTTACGCGCATGAAGAAGAAGAAGGAGAGTTCGAGTTCGCTGGTGACATGGTTGAGCGTATGTTCACAATGCTCCAAGGTGAAGACAAAGAGCTAAGCGTCAAAGTTCTGAAGCCACTACGAATATTTGTAAAGCGCATGCCCGAGAAGCATAAGGAGATTCTGAAGGGGGCGATGAAAGACCGAGTGTTTGAGTACGTGCTTGATTCTACGGAGCCAGCACACATTCCAAGTCAGGTGGTCACGGATCTGATGGACGCTATAGATGAGCATTTGAACGAGACCGACGATCTGAATCGCCGGTACTCACTAGACCATCTCCAGCGCTGCATGAGCGAGCTTAGAGCGCTTGGGCTACCCTAATATAAACTCCCCTTTACAAACACCAGAAGATACTATATACTGTCCTTCTCCCAACCAAACACACACCACAAGGGAAGGGACTGTTACCCCGAATTTACCTAGACCTAGATGGAGACCAAGATGGGTACAAAGCAGCAGGTACACGAGCGCTTTAAGATAGACCGACCAAAGTTTGACACCTTCCGAAAAGATCAGCTTCACAGGGCCGTTGAAAAGTTCGACACTATCGAACTAAAGTACGATGGCATTTGGGGAGTTGCATTTATCCAACCAAGTAAAAATAAGATAGACGTTTACTCGCGCACGGGCAGACTCAAGTCCACGCTGCGACCCGAGTCAATGGGGTTGCAGAAGGACACGATTTTGTTGGGCGAGTTCATGCACGGCTCAAACTGGGCGATTCGCAAGGGGGTCGCGGGCAAGTTTTTCGTCTACGATTGCTTATCGTACAAGAGCGCAGATGTTACACAGTTTCCCTTGAGCGACAGGCGGGAGGTTGCCGAAGAAGCTGTTGCCAAGATTGAGATGAATGATAAAAAATCAGGTTCTGTATTTGAGCTTGGCGCGTACTTCGACCGGTCTCACAATGTAAAAGAAATTTGGGAGAAGTACGTGGAAGGAGAACACTACGAAGGGTTGGTGTTCAAGAACAGCGACTCGCACTTCGGCGAGACGTGGGGGCGTTGCAAGAAGAAATTCGAGGTCGAGTATGTTTGTATGGGATTCACGAAGTCCGACTCTCCCAAGTATAAGAAGCGCGGTGTGAAGTCAGTCATTGGCGGGTTGTTCAAAAATGGCCTGCTGGTGAAAACGATTCAGGTGAGTGGATTGACCGACGAGCAGCGTAGGACATTCTTCCTACACCCGCACAAGTTTAGGATGCGTGTGTTTACTGCATCAGGACGGGGCCTGTTTAAGAACGGGGCTGTGCGGCATCCGAGTTTCGAGGGTTGGCGAGAGGACAAGCCAGCCAGCGAATGCACGATAGAGGACGTCCAAAGATTAGGCGGCTATGAATAGTCGCTTGGAGTTGCCTGCTCCGGCAGGTGTCACGCGCGTCACGCGCATTTACCAATGTTAGAGGTTCCAGAATGAGCACCGTTGAGAAAACGTATCAAATGACTCCGCTTGACGATATTTATATCGAAGAGCTGTTTAACTCACGCGATGAGATGGGGGATATCAGCGAGCTGGTTGAGTCCATCAAACAGGATGGAGTGCAAGATCCTATTGACCTTGCGGAACGACCGTCGAACGCTAAGATTCCATATTTTCTCGTGGCAGGACACAAGCGGTTTGCCGCTGCGAAGGAGGCAGGGCTGATTGAGATTCCGTCGCTGGTTATGCCTTCGGGTTGGAAGAAGGGGGCGTTGTTCAAGCGCAATTTGCAGGAGAATGTCAACCGTGAAAATTTGACCCCTATCGAAGAAGCCAAAGGTGCGCTGCGCTTGATGGATGGTGGCACAGATGCCGAGGTTGTGCGGCAGTCGATGGGCTGGACGAAAACGATGATGACGCAGCGTCTGGGCCTCCTCCAGCTCCGCCAGAAATTGCAGGATGCCGTGCATGAAAATAAGATCACGGTCACGCAAGCGAACATCATTGACGATCTGCCTGAAGAGCGTCACGACCGTTTCGTCGACATGGCGCAGTCGCTCACGGTTCAGCGTTTGCGTAATGAGGTGGACAAAGAAGTTCAGCGCCTCGAAGCTGTGGCAAATCCCGAGATGGCGGATGATGGGCTGAACGATGACGAGGATTATGAGGAGCCGGAGGGGGAAGGGGATTCAATGGACCCCACGATGATGAGCGCTTCCATCACGAGGTACATCTCGGACATCGCGGTAGCAGCATACGAAGCCGAGTCCGATGTCTCGCGCGCTGTGGTTACGGCCAAGTCCATCGACTGGACGATTTTCCCACTCGACGATCTCGAAGCATTCGAGGGGCTGCTTCAGGAGATGACTGAGAATTTGCAGTTCAACGGGTTGTCGGAGGACTACTTTCGCGGCCCCGAGGAGAAAGAAGAGGAAGAAGAGGAAGATGGCGAAGAGCCTGACAACGTAATCGAAATGGGCGACTAAGGCCCGAGGTGGTGCGTGGTGAGTGAGTGCTGCGCACTACTTCTCTACAAACACACGAAAACAAACATGAGGTTCAAAATGAGACCATACGAAACGACATGGGAAGCAGTATCCGAGTCCATTCAAAAGGACGACGAAGGTAAGTGGGATAACGACGTTAACGTGGGCACCATCGAGATGCGCAAGGGGCTGATTCATATTCCCGGCTCAAAGGCCCCGGACGGGCGAGAGGATTTCTTCTTGACCAACTACGCTACACAGCAGATGTGCACGCGGTTCGGGATTCCTCACAAGTACCACGCGGAAGTGCGCGACTCGAATCCGTCGTTGGCAGACGAGATGATCAATCAAGGCATTACGCAGTATTACACTGGCGCGACGGACACAGGACAGCGGAGCAACCGGGCGCTGATTCGCGGAAGAGGTGATACGGTTCGGGCGATTCTTTCCCAGCGGTACAGCCCGTATGACAACCACGATATCGTTAGCCGAGTACAAGAGGCTGTGCAGTCTATCGGGAACAACGTGCGCTCCTGTGCGTTCAACGATGAGGCTTTCTTTCTCAAGATGACGTTTGACGATTTGACTATCGACGATAAATCCATCCCAGGGGGTTTGCTCAAGTCGGGTATGTTCATCGGCAACAGTGAGGTGGGGGCACGGTCCTTGATCGTATCACCATTTGTATTTCGGCTGTCCTGCACAAACGACATGGTGCTCATGAAGCACCAAGCATTCCAGCAGAAGCACGCGTTCGCATCGAAGAAAGATACGGATTATCAGATTGAACGATCCGTGGCGTACTCCATGCGCAAGGGTTACGAGATGCTGCATGAGGTCGAGAAGAAGCAGGTGGAGCTTTTGGACAAGCCCATCGAGGTTTTGAATTTCTTCTCGGAGCGGGCAAAGCTCAGCAAACGCCAAAAGATGCTGGTTGCGCAATCGTTCAAAGATGAGCCGGTGGAGAGCAAGTTCGGTATCGTGAATGCGTTCACACGAGCAGCTCGCACGGAACGCCCCGAGGAGCGGGTGGCCCTTGAGGCGCTTGCAGGATCGCTGTTGTTCGAGGGTGATCATAGTTGGGATGCTGCGGTCAAAGCTGTTGCATAAAGGACGTTGACAAACACCAAGGGCAGGCCCTATTATCGGGCTTGCCCAACTTAGACCTAGACTAGACGGAGTAGCGATTATGGGTAGCACACTAAAAAGTCTGATACGCTCCACGCGCAACCAGCGCGAGTTAGCAAAGGACGGTGATTTTACGCTGACGACCAAGCTAGAAGAATACTTTTTATGGTATTCGAGAAACCAGCCACCGCGACCAGACGGTGAGAGTTGGGAGACTGAGAAAGTCTGGCATCCCTCCAGCATATCTCGTGGCATGTGTCCCCGCGCCGCACAAATCCAAACAGTCCGCAAAGATTTAGTTGAGAAGCGCAGTCCACCTGATCCGGGCTTGCTACGCATTTTTATGTTGGGCAACGCAATTCACCACTTGTACCAGACAAATGTGCTTGGGCCGATGGGCGTGCTTTGGGGACGGTGGGTGAATTTGGAGAAGATTGTAATTAGCCCAGATGGGCGAGGCCGTCCCACGATTGATATGGAGCAGTCCGAGGTCCATGAAGGGTTCATGCCTGAGCCGCAAGTTTTCATGTTCGACGGGCTGCGAAAATGGATGCACGTTGAGTTCTCGGTGTGGAGCGAAGAGTACAATATCGGCGGTCATACAGATGGCATCCTGAAAATTGACGAGTGGCCGGATGCAATATTAGAAGTTAAGTCTGCGAATGAGCGTTCGTTCAACTATCGTACTGAGCCTATGGGTTATCATATCAGTCAGGCGAACTTGTACATGGAGTGCGAGAAATTGGAGCACGCGCTGGTTTTGTACGTGGATAAGAACAGGCCGATGGAGAAGGATTTTTGGATTACCAAAGACCAGCAGGTTCTCAAGCCAATGCTTGAAGCATGTGACAAAGCAAACAAGGGAATTAAGCGCGAAGAGTTGACCCCAATGTTGACAGAATGCAAGCGTTCAAACAGTGCTAGGTGCAGGAAGTGTCCTGCCGCTAAGGCTTGTCTCGCAGTGGGCGCTGGTTCGGTTGGCTGGAAGAAATTGGAGAAGTTATGAAGTGGTATTTGAAGCAATGGGTGCATAACGTAATTGTACATCAAATGATGGGCTGGTGCCCTTGCCGAGCAACGTACTGGGTGCATGACGTATCTGGGCGTTGGTCGTTCAAAGAGATACAGCCTACCACCCCACCGGGAGAGCGCGTATGAGCGACTCATTGATCTACACCGAGGTAGAGGAGCGAGCAAGGGAGTTAGCCAAGGGCAAAAAGTTACCCTTCCCAAACAAGCCAACCACAGATTTAGCATTCCCCAGCGACCTAAGTGATATACGTGGTGATGCACTATCCGAGCATCTTGCATACTGGACGGGGCTGGCTGCCTATTGCAGATTCCAGCTCGCGGTGTTTAGTTCATCAGCAAGGCGAGCGCAGCTTGAGGCTGACCAAGAGTTTGACGCGCGCTACGCCAGCGACTCGCACAAGCATGTTACAGACAAGAGGCACCTTACAGGTGCGAATCGGGCTGTGAGAAGTAAGCAACGCCAAGCAATGCAGATTAAGAATGACGCTGAGATTATCGGCGCGCTGCTGGATGGATACGAGAAGAAATACAACGCAATCTCTCGCGAGATTTCGAGACGCGAGAAAGAACGAGAAATGAGCTGATGGCAAAACAAAGCATAGAACTTAAAGTCGCAGGCGACACACACGCACCCGGAGCAGCGGGAGCGCTAGTTATGAATTTCCAAGAGGGAAAGACAGTAACCATTGTTGCCATTGGGGCAGGCGCAGTAAATCAGATGACAAAAGCGTGTGCTATCGCCCGACGTATGGGAGAAGACAATGGGATAAAGTTAGTATTTATTCCTGAGTTTACCCAAGAGCAAGTGCAAGGTATGGAAACAACGGGCCTCCGCTTTCGCGTTGAGAGTGAGCAGGAGATCTGGGAGCGTATCCATGTTTGAGATCATGCGGAGAATCGAGTTCGATGCTGCTCATCGTGTGATGCGCCACGAGAGCAAGTGTAAAAATCTGCACGGGCACAGGTATGCTGCGGAAATTTTTGTACAAGACATGAGTGGGCTGGACAGCCTTGGGCGTGTCATAGACTTCAGTATTCTCAAGGAGAAGATCGGGGGTTGGATTGACGAGTGCTGGGACCACGGCGTGATACTCAACACCGAAGACCGAGAGTTGATAGAGCTGTGCAAGAGGAACAAGTGGAAGCACTACCGAATGCTGAGTGGCAACCCCACTGCGGAGAATATCGCGAAGGAGTTATTTGGAGTAGCCAAGCTACAGCTTGAGCAAACGCAACTGCTGGTGACGCGAGTGAGGATTCACGAAACTCCGAATTGCTACGCAGATTATTTTGAGTGGACGCCGGAACAACTGGCAAGGACAGATGATGAGTAAAGAAAAAGCTAAGAGGTATATAGTCGTAGATTTATTTGCAACCCTTCAGGGCGAAGGTGTTCACGCCGGTAGAGCTGCGGTGTTTATCCGGTTCACAGGCTGTAATATATGGTCTGGCTACGAGGCCACGCGCGGGATGAACGCCAAAGAGAAAGGCGGTTGCGCTGCTATATGTGATACGAAATTTACCATGCGTGATATTACGGCTCAGGGGGGCAAAAAAACTTCTGCTGAGATCGCGGAGCAGGCAACACGGGTATGGAATACGCATTTTGGGGAGGAGAACAAAGAAAGCATGATGATTGTCCTGACAGGGGGCGAGCCAACGCTGCAAGTTGATACCGAATTGGTACAGGCTTTGAAGGCAGCAGGATTCTTCACGTCCATTGAAACCAATGGCACGAACAAGATGCCGAAAGAGGGTCGGCCTGACTGGGTAACGGTATCACCCAAGCCTCCTTCCCAGCCGGTGTACCAACACTACGATGAGGTTAAGGTGCTATTCCCCCTATTCAACCCCACAGATTTCGCACATCTCGCTGAGCATAAGTACGTCCAGCCGGTTGACGATGAAAATCTCGCACAGCATTATACGGACTGTTACGAATTCATCTGCAAAAATCCCGCATGGCGCGTGTCGGTCCAGATGCACAAAGTGATGGGGCTAGACTAAGATGAGATTTTCCGTCGTTGTCCTAGTTCAGCTTTCTAATCCGGTAGCCACGTTTGAGGTTGAAGCTGTTTGTCAAGAACTTCCTGAGAATGGGGAGATCCTTGGGATAGCAGAAGCCAAGGAAGTTTTGCAGAAGTGGTGGACCGACGATTTCAGCAGGGAAGGCGTGTTTGGCGCGGAGGTTGTGTTTGCCGTGTGGCATGAATTGACCTGTTATCTCAGCGAGAAGCACGAGCGCATGTACACCGAAGTTAGCATCAGCAAAGTCACAAGCCGTCAATTAACCGAAGTTGAATATAAATTTGAGGTATAAGATATGAGTGAAGAAACGCCGTACAGGGAAGGGAACGCAGCGAACGAGCCGGACGCAGCACAAGAGGAACAGCCGCAGCCGGAAGGTAAAGCAAAGCCGAAGGGAGAGCCTACGCCGGGAGAGTGGTTCACGCAGGAGGATATGCCCGATGAGCCGCACGGCGAGGTCGACCCCGAAAAAGCAACGGCATCTGATATTGTAACTGCTGTACTTTTGGTGCGTTATAAGAATGGGGCGGTGCTCCCAATCATGAACTTGGAAGACGTCGACGTACACCACAGGGCCACACCACATGAAGTGTTCCGCATGTGCGCAGACGTGCAAGACCAAATTAGTACGCTACGCGTAATTGGAGAGCTGGGGCAGTTGCAGAAGCAGTTCTTCCAACGGGCTGAGCAACGGATTCTCAGCGGGACAGCCCAGATTATCCAAAAATCGAAGGGAGAATAATTATGGAGAGCACAATTTACACGTTGCTCCAACAGCTTGGCGAAGATCCTGAGCGGGAGGGGTTGAAGGAGACCCCAGCTAGGGTTGCACGTATGTGGAAGGAGCTAGTCCGACATGACGAACCACCTGAGTTAACTACATTTCCCGCTGATAGGGATGGCGTGCACTGTGATGAAATGGTGTTGCTGACAGACATTCAGTTCAACTCTTTATGTGAGCACCACCTTTTGCCATTTATTGGGACCGCACACGTCGGGTATATCCCAGGTAAGAAGGTGATTGGCCTATCGAAGATACCAAGGGTTGTTCGGCACTTCGCACATCGCTTACAGATTCAGGAGAGGTTGACCGTACAAATTGTAGACCACCTGTTCAAAGAGCTGGAGCCGCTGGGGGTTTGCGTGGTGATGACAGCCGAGCACCTATGCATGTCAATTCGAGGCGTAGAAGACCCGCATTCAAACACAACGACTCATGCTATTCGAGGGAACATAGACAAAAATGAATTCCTCCAGCTTGTGCAGATGGCGCAAAGGAAGCATACATGAAACCTGAAATGATAATTGACGTAGTAGTGTCATGCACTACTGAGGAGCTGGTGCCCGAGCTGGAAGCCTACATGAAAAAGGCAAAGGACCATGGGTGGGAGGAGCTGATTATCGGGATTAAGATTAGTTCAACAGGCGGGCCGAGAAAAGTACACGCGCACGTCGAGTTGGGTGCGTATAGAACGAGAATAAAAGCAGCAGCCGATGGCGCTACGCGTATATACTCGCTGGCTATCAAATAAGTGAAACAGACCTAGACTCAAGACCGTGGAGGCAGCAAATGGTTGCAGAAACAGAAAGACACTTAAAACTCGTTGCATTCGACGCATCGCCAATAGCAGTGGGTACGGTGATGAGGGAATTGAAGACGCCGGGCACGGTCAAGCTGATAGCAACTAAGTTAACACCTGCACAAGAGCAGGTAGCACCGATCTTCGCCCAGCAACTTGATGTAGCTTTGGTGGCTGACCTGCTTTTGAAGATCAATCCAGACGCCTTACTGATGGGGGACATTGTCACGCGAGTAGAGCTAGTAACATACCCGCTTACTGCCATTGCGCTGTGGCCACAGGCCAAGCACTACGAGTTTGTATTCCCCTATGTAGACTCTGAAGAGCTTGCTATTGCAATACGCGTGGTGGGTGTGTCATTAGGGATGATCCTTGATAAAGAGATTGACATGCGCTTCGCGTGGGTTGATTACGCAGATGGCAATGATGTACTCGACCAGCTTGTAGAAGAATTGGGTAGCGAATTTTTTGATGTATTACGCACTGTGAGGGGCAAACAGTACAAGGAGGTTTTAGATGGCTACGGACAGTAAGCTAATGGCAGTGGTTCGTACACGGTTTCAGTTCATGCACAACTGGCCGAACGCACCCGCAGGCAAGCATGAGCACTTACGCAATAGGCATCGCCACGAGTTCCACGTCGAGCTGTTGGTCGAGCAGCACCATGATGACAGGGATCTTGAGTACCTTGCACTCAAGGATGCGTTGGACGAGCAGCTTGCACAGTTTGTCACAAGCGAGTTCAAGGAATACTTTAGCTGCGAGATGATGGCAGTGGAAATAGCAAGATGGATGACTGTCACGTACGGCGAGAGAAGCATGACAGTTGAGGTAAACGAGGATGGTGAGAATGGTGCCGTTTTAATATTCCAAGCGTAAGCAGTAGTTCTTTACAAACACCTGGAAAACATCATGGGCTACACAGGTGCAGTCACAGATTACCTAGTACGGATGCGTTACGACGTGCCCTCGCTGGAGATTCGAGAAAAAGGCAACTGGCGTAGGTGGTGGCATAAGGCCATACCCGTGTTTATGACCCTTGTGGGCTTAGTAGCACCAAAGTTCGAGGACTGGTTTTACGAGAACACCGTGACCACACTGGGTGATACGATTTACCTGCCTTTGGGGCACGACGATGGGGTTAAGTATTTCAGTAAAAACTTTCAGCGATATGGGTTGCTTCGGCATGAAGCGGTCCATCTACGCGATTGGTTCGCAAACCCGGTGTGGTTCCCCTTCAGCTACACGCTTGTGTTGCCTGCGGTCTGGACGACGCGTTTCAAGTGGGAGCTACGTGGTTACGCACAGAACATGATTGTGGAAATGGAAGAGACTGGGTTTGTGCAGTACGCTACAGTGAACTGGATCTGCGATAACCTTGGAACGTCAGCGTATTTATGGGCACATACTTCTCCCAGACGAATCATCGAGTCGATTCGAGATCAAATATTAGACAAGAAAATTTCAGGTGAGTACCCTGATTTTGAAATAACAAAGGAGACGTAATGAGCAGGGCACTAGTGATATTGGCGGCGGGTATGGGTCGGCGGTTGGGTGGGGCAGCGAAGGTCATACACCCGGTCAAAGGGTATGGAATCCCCATGGAGAAAACCGTTGCAATGTTTTCGCCCTTGGTCGACGAGATAATCGTTGTTGTTGGGTTCGAGCATGAGAAGGTCATCAAGGCAGCACATGAGGCAGTGCTTAGCAGACGCCACCACATGACCATCTGTTACAATATGGAATATGCTACTACGAACACCGCGTATTCACTTGATGCTGCACTTGCGGGAATGCACAGCGACGAAACCATTGTGGTGAACGGCGACCTTGTGTTCTACGCACGCCCCGATTTGGAGAAGTTAGTCGCTGGAGGTTCTGCCGCGCTCGTCCACCCACGACACGTTCTCGATGAGGACGTAAAGGCCGTGGTATCTAGCGCGGAGGACGGTGGTAGGATTACGCAGCTTGGCAAAGTGCTCCCCCTTGGTGCGGTGGTACTCGGAGAAGCGGTTGGTGTGTATTTCCTAAGCAAGAGCATGGCTAGCAAGTATAAGGCTAAGTTCAACGTGCCGAGTCACATGATGGCATATCATGAAGATGTCATTAACGAGCTGCTATCTACGGAAACGATGGTGGCGCAAGCAGACGGCTGGTGTGTCAAAGAGTTCGATTCCCCCAGCGACCTTAAAGCTATTGAGTTAAAATTATCGGAGGAGGCATGAGCATTTGGCATGTACCTATCGAGCCGATTGAGGACAGGTATTCCGCGCAGTGGATGCGATGGTTTAAGGAGGAGTATTCGGAGGACGAGTTTATCTGGGGGACACCCCTAAGCGAAGAGGTAGAAACAGGTTCGTTTTTAGACGTGTATTCCACGCACCACTACAAGGCGACACAGGTTCAACAGATTGCGAAGCTGATGCGGGATGGCGCAATTGCAGACGGTGACGTGCTGGTGTTCCATGATATGTGGTTTCCACTTGAGCAGATTTTTTACATGCTCGACGCAACAGCACTGGACGTGAAGACGGTTGGCATATTGCACGCTGGTTCTTACGACCCCAATGATTTTCTGCACCGAAGCGGGATGTCAGTCTGGGGCCAAGACGTAGAAAATGGTTGGTTCAAGCGCATCGACCGTGTGGTGGTGTTCAGTGAATACCACAAGCAGCTCGTCCTCCAGAACCGCAAGCTGCTGGCGAGTAAAGTTCGCGTGCTCCCGTTTCCGTATAAACTCGAAGAGCTTGAACAGTACCGTGTCACTCACAAAGTACACGATGTAGTATTTCCGCATAGGCTGGACCCTGAGAAAAGCCCGTGGTTGATAGAGGAGCTTAGAAGGCGTGGGCATAGTGTAGTCGTGACGAAGGAAGAAGCTGGCTCAAAGGGAGGGTACTACCAAGTGCTCGGGAGCGCTAAGTTTGTAGTATCGTGGAACCGCCAAGAAACCTTCGGGATTGCTATGCTCGAAGCCTTGTACCTTGGGGCACACTGCTTGATGCCCAATAGGTTGTCCTACCCAGAATTGTACGATAAGCGGTTCATTGTACGCGCGACTAAAGATATGGTTTGGCGCGTAGAGGCAAGGCCAGTACCACTTTCGCGTAAGGAGTTGGAAGAGCTAAGAGTGAGACATGGCACGCAAGCATTTAAGAAACTACGGATGGTTATTAAGGAGGCACGATGAAGTACAGCGCGTTTGTTGACGAAGAGAAAGAGCCAGTAGGGCGTGGCGACCTGACGCTGTTCGTGTTCGATGTGGAGCAGGATAATATTGGCAACGTCGCGTCTGGAGTTTCAGATGCGGGCGGTGAGCGGTTCCTGCCAGATGAGCTGCGTGCACTTGCAAGCGTGTATGAAGTCGACCGTATTTATATCGGAGCAAGAGAAACGAGTCTTCCCCCAGCACTTATTCATGAATGCCTGTCATGGGGTGAGCAAAAGATTACATTCGAGACGGACGACTATGTTGCGGCAAGAGACGCATCATTGGTGTTTGCGGGTAACCGCAGAGTTGATGTTGTATTTAGGACTGAAGCGCCGCTGACGGTTAAGATGCGCAAAGGAAACGGGTTGGCATTTTTGCAGTCGCAGCCAATTTGGGAAGATGACACTGAGGTCGGGCCGGAGGATTTGGCAGTGCGTCTGCGAAACAAGTTGCCAAGCCGAATTGCAGGTGGGGTTCAAGACTCGGCTGCGCAACGGTATGATCATGTCACTAATGATCCTACGGATGGCGCATGAATTATTGGTTGTTGTACGCTGGAGAAGCGGAGCGCAGGACGCTGCTGAGGCTACAGGGCGAGCTTGCAAAGCATAGCGTGGCCGTTGACATGGTTGCGCTCGGAGAGTGGCAAGGGGAGCCGTCTGATGGAGACATTGTGGTTGTAGCAAACCATTTGTTCCTGCGTACGATAGCTGCGGACATTAAAATTCGCGGGTACCATGTGCATCATGGGGTAGGGTCGAGCAAGAATACGACGTACGCGGAGAAGGATGAGAGAATGGTGGCCGAATTTGTTGCCTCGAATTTTGCAATAGAAGAAGCGAAGAGGCGCGGTAGGAACGTGTCAAAGTGTGTGCCCGTCGGCTACATGGAAATGGACGAACTGGTAAGAGGACCGGTGGAAGGTTCTGGAAAAATAGTGGTTGCTCCCACTTGGAATCACGAATTTGGGATAGGGGATGGTTGGGTTGTAGATTTCCTCCGCCGATTCGCCCCGATGATTCCACAGGAGGTAGTAGTCCAGCTTCACCCGATGACGGCCACCGGGTACAAGCAGCAGATTGCCAGCGAAGCTGCTAGGCATCACGGCGTGACAATGGCAGCAGAAAATTTGGGGGGCTTGGTCGCAAGTTTTGATGGAGCAAATGCACTTATTGGGGATATGGGGTCTGCACTGTTTGAGTTCTTACCGACAGGAAAGCCTGTGTTCGCGTACAATTCGTTCAGGTGGTGGTTTGACAGGAAGCGAACAGACCTTTGTGACCCTGCGGTGGACACTAGCTTTGACCCAGATGATTTGTCATTCCGGTGGAGGGACTGCTTTTATCAGTTCAGCAGCATGGATGAGCTGGAGGTCATGATGGGCGGAGTGCTGGGAGGCAAAGACTTGCTCGCCACGAAAAGAGCTGCAAGGGTTGATATGCTATTTGGTGCGATGTTAGATGGTAAGGTGTGCGAAAGGATTGCTAGTTATATTACTGAGGATACACTATGAAAGTGAATTACGTTTGCCAGAAAAGTACAGGTGATTGGTCTGCGCAGTTTTCAGCGGCGGTATTAGCGGGGATGGCGGAGAACAACATTGAGGTGCATGAGGTCGACCTTACGCTACTGCCATACAATATGATTAAGCAAGCTGTGATAGATGCTCCGCCGTGTGACCTTTGGTATTTTCAACGGCAGCACGATTGGGCGCTGCCGTACGTTTTGGATATCAGGGACGAGCCGGCGGCGGCCCATTGCCATGGTGGGATTGAAACAAGACAGTTTATAGACGTGGTGATGAATTCCCCAACAACGGGTGGCATCATAGACTTCTCGGAGTGGACGCCTCGGCTGAGTTTCATGACCGTGAATACGGAAAGTCATAAAGCGCAGATACAGGATGCGTATGAGAACATGCCACCTATTAAGGTCACTGGATTCCCCATTGATATGGATGACTATCCCGATCACACTAGATATATGAAGAAGTATATCGTGGTTCCGGGAAGGTTTTCCCCAGAGAAGCAGCAGGCCATGATTTTGTCTGAAGCACTGCGGCCATTTAAGGATCGCGTGGTATTCTCAACAGGACAAGACCTCGATACACGATCGTCTGGTGGAGAAGTATATAAATACTTGGTCAGGACCGGGTACGCTGTTGTGCCATACTGCAAAGCTAAGGAGTTCACTGACTTGCTGTGCCAAGCAAAAGTAGTTGTGACCGGCGGGTTGGCTGACACACTAAATGTGTCGCTAATTGAGGGCGTTATTTGTGGTGCGAATCCGGTAGCACCGGGGTGCACTCCGTACTACGAGTATCTTGATCAATTTTTCTACCGCCCAAGTCTTATTGAAGAGATTCAACAATGTGTACAGGATGCGCTGTTTGCTCCGCATTCACTACAGCGTGTCGAGAAGTACGAGAAGTCTGCGGTGGCTCAGCGAATGGCTAGCGTATTCCACGAGTACACCCAAGCCCAAGGTGTTAAGCAAGAAATAGAATGAGCAAGTTAACGCACACTGCACAAGAGGACTCACGGAATGAGAATTTGTTTTGCCGGAGCTGAGAAAGAGCGCTCGATGGACGAGCTACTGTCGGTCGGTGCCGAAAATTTGTTGTGCTCGTACTTCTACTTTCGCAAGATGAGCGACTCGAAGGCGACCACGATTTTAGAGAAGGCTAAGGAGGCGGGCGCGTTTGTGATGCTGGATTCTGGTGCGCACACGTACTTCAGTTTTCACGGCAAGTCGCTGTTCCACCGCAAGCATATAGCAGGCAGTTCAGTAGCGAAGGAGAAGCCAAAGGGTTATGTCGAGCCGGAAGTGTATATTTTAGAATACATCTCATGGCTTAAAAAGTTTGGGCACTACTTTGACGTGTACGTCGAACTGGATATTGACAGCATTGTAGGTGTGGAAAAAATTGAGGAGTGGCGGGCGTTGATGGAGGAGGAGGGACTAACTCCCATGCCGGTATACCACACGTCTTACGAGGGGTACTACGGATATGACAGCCCAATGGAACAGCTCACCACGCGCAAAAGGGAGTGGACGAAGTTGGTCGAGAAGTATGAGTACATCGGCATACAAGGTGGTATGGAGAAGTCGGAGTACATCGAGATGTTACAGATATCTGACAAAGCGGGAAGGAAGGTTCACGGGTTCGCGATGACGAACAAGGACGTGTTCCGCAATCTTACGTTCTACTCAGTTGATTCGACATCGTGGATGATGGGGGCACAATATGGTGTGACGTATGTATTCAGTGGTGATGAGCTAAAGACAAAAGACCCCGATCACAAGAGCGTGCGCGCGAACTATGAAGACTGGTGTGAGAAACACAGTATTGATTACGCGGCACTTATGGATGACAGCTCCGGCGCAGTGAACCAGTTCAACGCGTCAATGTGGGTTGAGTACCAGAACCTAGTCATAACCCCGATGCACCGAAACGATGCTTCGGTGATTGCAGCAGGGGAGCGCAAAGAAATTAAGGCCGTCCAAAGGCCCGAGGTAAGAGGGAAGGACCAGACGGCCGAGTTCGGGTACCATTGCAATACGTGCTACATCGCAGATAAATGTCCCTTCTACAAAAAGGACTCGACGTGTTCCATACCATTTAAGAAAGCTGCGCTAAAGGCACAGGGTGAGCACGCAGGGAAATTCAGTATCGAGAAGGCGCTCAACGCGGTGGTCGAGCAGACGTACGAGCGATTGCAGTTTGCGTTGGTAGCGGAGAAGGCTAAGGGTGGGCTGGTCAACCCAGATATATCAAAAGAGATAGACCGGTTTGTGCATGTTTGTCAAAAAGTTCGGGAAATACTGAACCCGCAGGATTCGATTGAGATTAAAGCAAAAGGGAATGGTATTATTTCCCAGCTATTTGGTGGCTACGGGAAAGGCGGGGGAACGAAACCATCGGAGACAGGTAAGGACCATAGGTATGACGCAGATGAGTATGAGAATTTTGATGACCAGAAAAAACGAGAGGCGCTAGAGGATAGCGACGTCGAAGATGGGGTCATTGAAATGGATGATGAGCCAGAAAAAGTGTTAGCCGAGCGACCGTGGTACGACCGAGGTAACTGATATGGATATCATTGAATTCGTAGTTGGGCCGATTAAGCCAAAGGCAAAGCAATCTGTACGATTTGGTAAAGGTGGGGCATTCAAGCCAAAGGTGATGCGTGATTGGGAGAAGAAGTTTGCAAAGCTCATACGACCGCATCGGCCCCCGAAGCCATTGAGTGTACCACTTAGGGTTGATATCGTAGCGATATATCCAAGGCCGAAATACATGCAGTTCAAGTATAAGAAAACAGGGCTATACAAATATCCGAAAGGCATGATCTGGTTTGCAAGCAGGCCGGATATCGTAAACCTGCGTAAGCCGGTTGAGGACGTGATGGAAGACGAGGGGTTCTACGAGGACGACAAGCAGATAGTGATGGGCACCACTGCGAAGGCGTACGCGGAGATAGACAAGCCACCAAGAATCATGGTTCGGATATCCCCCAGCGAAGTGCTGCCGGTTTTTGAGATTCAGAGTTTAGGTTTCACTCACATGAATATTGAGGAGTAAAGGGATGCTTACGATATCGCGCAAGGAAGGCGAGGAGCTAGTGATCAGGGATGAACAAGGTAAGGAGATAGCAACGGTCATGGTCGTGGAGTTACGCGGGAGCCAAGTGCGGCTTGGGGTAAAAGCTCCGCGACAGTATCCTGTGAACCGCGCAGAAGTAGATGAGGCAAAGTACGGAGGTACGACCAAATAACCCTCGCACACCTATCTCTCATTTATACTTGACAAACACACAAACATCATATATACTAAGGCACACCCCAAATTTTACTGCGGGTGTTGAACAACCAGTAATTAACTTAGACCGAAGACGGCAATCAAGCCCGAGGAAACAAAATGGCTCAAATCAATTTTGGACGAGGACTTCTTAGAGACCTAAGCTGCTTTGGACCTTCCGACCACACAACAGGGTGGCAAACCGAGAGCGAGCGAGATGCAAAGATTACTCACGCAGCAGAAGTCAAGTACGACAAAGCGCTGAAGTGGCTCGCGGCGTCAAACCTTATCACTCCCGAGCAACACGACGAGTTGTGGGGCAAGTTCCAAATGCTGACGCCCGATGAACAACATGCGATGGCGGCCACAACAACGAGAAAGGTGGGCGGCAAGAAAGGTAGCGCAACTCGCAAAGACAATAAGGTGAAAGCGGGAATCCACAGGGAACGTCTCAAGACCCTCGCGAGCGACCATACTTTACTAGTTGGCAGTAGGTGGGTCGTACTCCAGTGGCTACGCAAGGATTGGAAGCAGCGGATGAAAGCATACAGCGGTTTGTACGAGGCTCACATTTTAGAGGTTGTAATCGTTGACCCTAAAATTCCAATCGCCTTCGCAAGAATCCCAGTGGTCGAACCCAGCGACGTGAGTTCAAAAATTAGATTCAAGGGGACGGATGGGAACGGCAACTCACAGACGTTCACCAGAAAGAAAATCGTAAAGCCCGATTGGCGCTACGACGAGCACCGGCTCAAGGCGCATGTTTGCCAAAGCACATGGCAAACCCTCCGCAAGATCGTTGGGGCAGGCTCGGGAGTTCCACACCTTCCGGCACATGACCAAGTGCAAGGGATGAAGAAGATGGCTCATGACAAATGGTACGGCGGAAGCTCACCCCGCCACCTGAAACCAGAAGACATCTAAGCAGCACCGCTGCTACTGGTGTTCAAGGCAAGGTTCGATTCCTTCCAGCGGCTTCGGGGCAACCCGAGAAAATCCGGCGACCTTCACTCATAAGAGGAGAGGTATGCGAGTAAGAGTAAACCCCGCCTTAGCCGGTAGCGAGGCGTAAACTGAAGACGGCGAAAGCCCGAGGAAACAAAATGATTAAGTTCACGAGTAAGTCAGATTACGATGCGAACAAGCCCCTGTTCTACGTGCACACGTCCAAAGGCACCACGGAACTGCATGTGTCTTTTGATGATTTAGAGGACGCGATGGTTGCAGCGATAGGGATGGTGCAGATGATAGGTGCGCGAGAAGACGCAGTAGCAGAGGTGTACGATGTAGACCCGACAGCAGCCCATGAGGAAACGTCCTACGCAATGGTTAGGTACGCGTGGAACTTCGATAGGGATGCAGTGGTGTCTCATGTACGCGTCGCTTCCGATTCCGATGCGTATGAAGAGATGCAGACGAAGGTTCGAGGCGTGACGGTGCTACAGCGAAACCGCCGAACGCTCAGCGAGTTGCAGGATGAAGATATGTCAATGTGAGTCTAGCGTGTGCTAGTTGGCTGGATGGTGTAGGGAAGGTTCGACTCCTCCCCCAGCCCTGTGGGATTATCCCACAAATGGCGAGAGCCAATAAACTGAAGACGGCGATTACGCCCGAGGAGAGCAGCATGGCAAAGTTCGAGTTAAGTTTAGATGTGAGTTACCAAGAAAGTTGGGGATTGTGGGAAGCTGTGCGAGAGATTATCAGCAACGCACGAGACGCAGAACTAGCATCAGCCTCACGAGCAAGAGGTGCGATGCGAGTTGTCTATCACGAGCACAATAAGGTGTTGGTGGTTGAGAATTCTGGGGTGCAGGTGGAGCTGAACGCGCTGCTGATGGGCACGTCGGGTTCGCGTAAGAGAAAGGATGCGATTGGCCAATTCGGGGAAGGCTTGCCTATGGCGTTGCTCACGCTGTCGAGAATGGCTGGATACAAGGTCAAGGTCTACAATGATGATATGGCTTGGTATCCAGAAATCGCGTGGTCCGACACGTATGGTACGCATGTGCTGGCTGTGAAAACGAGGAAGCTGAAGAAGTCTCGCGGTGTATTCCAAGTGATTGTGGAAGGGGTCGAGCAGGAGCAGTGGGAGGAGATGCAAACGAGGTTCCTGTTCACCGATGTGCATTACGACCCAAAGCAGTCGGTCAAGCCGGGTGCGTATTCAGATAACAGGGTGCTGCTCCAAGACCGATACAAGGGGAAGCTGTATCATAAGGGTGTATTCGTGCAGCAACGGGATAGCATGCGGTACGGTTACGATTTAAGCGGAATGGAGTTGAACCGGGATCGCCACATGATGAGTGAATGGGATCTTAAATGGGAGCTGAATAGGATGACGCAGGCGATGTTCGAGTTTAGCGACCAAGATTTCACTGAAGAGATACTCGGCATGATCGAGGAAGGAAACGCGTTGGAGGTATCCGAGGTGTACGCACTAAAGGATAGCAAAGCCTTGGTTAGTAAGGTGGTTGCCCAGTTCGAGGAGAAGCACGGCGTAGATGCTATACCCGTTGAGAACATGAGCCAGTCAAAGGAGCTGGAGCATTTCGGGAAGACAGGAGTCGTTGTATCAAAGGCAATGCGTGAGCTCATCGTGGTGCGCAAAGGAACCTTTGAAGAGCAAAGGGAACAAGCCGCGAAGGAAGCGAAGAAGCTGTACTCGCATAAGGATCTTACTCCAGCCGAGCGTGAGAATTTGAGGGAGGTGTGTGACCTGATAAACCCATGCCTCGAAGCCGGGGATTGGGGAGCCGATATTTTGGAGCATGTGAATATCGTGGATTTCTTCGACGAGCGCACGTTGGGGCGATTCCGAGGAGCGGACTTTTCCATTGAGATAGCGCGCGGTGTTGTCGCAAGTTTCGTGGACTTGGTACGTGTGATGATTCATGAGGTCGCACACGTTTACGGGGATGATGGAGCGCGGTCGCATACGAGCAAGATTGAGATGATCAGTGCTGAGATCATTGCATCACTCATGCACTGAGCCAAGTAACAAGTAACTCAAGCGTAGGAGATGGCGATGGCACACAAGGTATGGAGGTCAAAGTTATACACACAAGATTTTGAGGAAGCCGATGAGCTTCGCGAAAAGTATCTAAGGGCAGGCTACACGCCTCCCGAGGGTGAAGGAAACCGACAGGTAAAAATCCTGCGGTGTGGATTACATAAACAGCAGTTCGTCGTGAAGACGAAAAA